>Ga0181574_10000270_pt1 | contig 47851 bp, 44 predicted proteins | sample 101ome_24_FD_145600 | JGI IMG/M metagenome (GOLD analysis project Ga0181574, IMG submission 145600) | Coastal salt marsh microbial communities from the Groves Creek Marsh, Skidaway Island, Georgia - 101410AT metaG (spades assembly) | ecosystem: Environmental > Aquatic > Marine > Intertidal zone... | reverse complement strand
AGGCGCCCACTCAGCAACAGGCACCCCCAGCGCCCAAAGACCCAGCGCCCAAAACCCAGGCGCCCATTCAGCAGCAGGCACCCACTCAGCAACAGGCACCCCCAGCACCCAAACCCCAGGCGCCCACCACAAAACCAATGGACCCACTCGCCCAAAGCCTAAAAGATCTGCCCAAGCAACCCAAATTAAGCGACGCTCGGCTAATGGATTCAGCCGCCATGCATACACCTAAAAAATCAAAAGCCAAGGCGAGCACCCAACCCGCCAACCCCCTCGCCAAACCAACCGCCAAACCAACCGCCAAACCCGCCGCCGGAACGCCAACCGCATCAACCGGTGCCGAACCCCCCAGCCTGGTTACCAGCCTTAATGAAACTCAAACGGTCAGCTTGTCCAGCATGGCCACCGTTCAGCCCACCCCGGAAAAATTAGCCCAACAACAAACCGAGGCGATGAACCACCAACACCGCGGGGAAAGCGCTGTCAAACTGGACACTCCCGCAGATGCCGCTCAAAAAAAGCTTCAGGCCTATGCAGCCGCTTACTTAGGCGTAAAAAAAGAGACCAAATCAACGGGAACCGTGCAGGATCAACGCAGCGAATTACTCGCATCCGGCGTATCTGAAGGGGATTTACAGGAACTCGAAACCGGTATCGTAACGGTGGCCAAAACCCAACTCAAGCACCAAATGAAACACATGGCCCGAACCCAAATACTAACCGAATTTGGCTCCGATGGGGAATTGGATAAACAAAATGCCCACGCCTTGGAACACGGGATTAAACAACTGCGCGACCAACTCAAAGCCAATGGCAAGGTGGGGGATCCGGACCAAATTCACGACTGGCACCACGAAGCGGTATACGAAGCGATGGACGAAGTCGCGGATGCTATTCGAGTCTATCGATTGGAAACATTTAAAGACTTTAAAACACAAGAACTAGCCGGCGACCCCGCAGCACCTGAAACGGAGAAACAGTATGAAGAACTCGGTCAACTGGGATTTAAATTGGGGGCGTTTGATTATAAAGAAGCCTTTAAGCTCACCGATCAATTTACCCTGGACTTGTATGACTTGGGGAGCTTGTTATTTGAGTCTGATATGGATATGGACCAGGAACCCCACACCCCCACACCCTATACCTATTCTCAATCCGATGAGCACGATATTTTACTGGACCGATTGCGGGCTATTTTAATGAACGTGGCCTTAACTGGGGGCGTTTTAAATCAAATTAGCAGCCAATTTAAGATCCAAAAAATTAAAAATGGCTTGGTCAAATTGGGCGTTTACAACGAGGATTTACTCCACACACTGACCCAAGAAACCGAAGCGGAAGCCATTCAAATTTTGACTAAAATTTTGCACGAATGCTGTTTAGAACATGCCTCGTTTTACCGACTCAGCGGGATTGATTACGAACAAAACAAACGCAAATTCAAAGCAACCGTTCGCAATTTGAATCGATTGGGAGTCTCAATTTCTGACACCCAGCTAGACCAATACCAAGCCGACGCCAACCGGGCCATGTACCCCGCTATCGTGAATGCCTATCGGCGTGCGGTTGTCTCTGGCTATGACACCCAACAACACCAATTGTTGCAAACTGCGAGCCGCTTGCGAACAGAAACCCCCGACTTGAGTGCCTACACCAGCCCCGATATGGAAGGCCCGTTGATGGCCCTAAATCACGATCAGTTTTCGGAGTCTGTATGACCCGCGCGGCGGGCTAAAACCTGGGTAATATCGGACAAGGTCATGCCTTGGGAGTGCAAAAATACCAACAAATGAAACATGAGATCAGCACCCTCTTCGCAAATTTCATCATAATTGTTGTTTTTACCCGCAATGACAAACTCGGTTGCTTCTTCACCAATTTTTTGCAACACGCGATCCGTTCCCGATGCCACCAATCGGTGCACATATGAATTGGAATCTCCGGCAGATAATCGCGCTTGGATAATGCGTTCGAGCTGATTAAGTACGGCTTGTGTCGGATTGTTTGTCATAAACCCTATTATACACGCTATGGACTCTGTTTCAAAAATAGCGGTGGATAGTGTACAGTAATAGAAGAATGGCTGGCAATCAATTTGGGTCTTTATTTTCAGTTACCACCTTCGGTGAAAGTCACGGCGAAGCCATTGGCGCTATCGTGGATGGTTGCCCGGCAGGCTTACCCCTGTCCGATGCCGACATTCAACACGATTTAGACCGCCGAAGACCCGGTCAGAGCAGTGTCACAACGCCTCGAAAAGAAGCGGATACCATTCATGTGTTGTCCGGTGTCTTTAATGGCAAAACAACCGGAGCCCCCATTGGCCTGGTTATTTATAACGAAAATCAACAATCCAAAGACTACAGTCATCTGGAATCGGTCTTTCGTCCGGGCCATGCCGATTATACCTATACCCAAAAATACAAACACCGCGATCATCGGGGTGGCGGCCGGTCCAGTGGCCGAGAAACCGCTGCCCGAGTCGCTGCGGGCGCCATTGCCAAACAATGGCTCCGCCAACACGGCATTCAGCTCCAAGCCTACACCATTGCTGTGGGGCCCTTCACCGTCACCGACATGGATTTGTCTGTTGTAGAAACCAACGCTATTCGATGCCCCAATACCCAGCAAGCGGCTGAGATTCAAGCCTATATCGAAGCCCTCAAAGCAGCGGGGGACTCGGTTGGTGGTATCGTTCAGCTGCGCATCACGGGCATGCCCGTTGGGATTGGCGAGCCCTGTTTTGATAAACTGGATGCTGTTTTGGGGCATGCCATTTTATCCATCGGAACCATTAAGGGCGTTGAGTTTGGGGATGGGTTTGCAACCGCCCGATTACTGGGCAGTGAATCCAACGACCCCCTTCACTCGGATTCGGCCGGCATTCACACCACCAGCAATCACGCCGGCGGGATTGTGGGGGGGCTGTCCAATGGGGAAGCCATTGTGGTAAATGCCGCCGTTAAGGCCCCCTCTTCCATTCAAAAGAACCAAGACACTGTTACCCGAGATGGCAAAAACACAACCCTATCGGTTACGGGTCGGCACGATCCTTGCATTTGCCCCCGGGTAGTCCCGGTGGTTGAAGCCATGGCGGCAATTGCACTGATGGATTTAATGCTGATTCATTCTGGGTACCCCCATCGTGAGTAATGATCGGATCCCCCCTCAAAATTTAGAAGCCGAACAATCCGTATTGGGCGCCATGATGTTGTCCAAAGACATGATTGCGGTTGTGGGCATGAAATTAAAACCGCATCATTTTTATAGCCACGCCCATGAAGCCATTTTTAAGGTTATTTTAGATCTGTACCAAGGCAATCAACCCATTGATTTAATTACTGTATCGGAGGCCTTGAAAAAGGGCGATAGCCTGGATCAAGTCGGCGGACGGGCCTACTTAGCCGAAATTATTGACAGCGTCCCCACCACCAGCAATGCCCAACAGTACGCAGACATTGTGGTGGATCAAGCGATGTTGCGCCAAGTGATTGAAACTGGGTCGGATATTGTCGCCGATGGCTTTGACAAAACCCAGCATGTGGACGATGTCTTGGAACGTGCCCAACAAAAAATCATGGACCTGTCCCGTGAGCGGGTGCACGATGATTTTGTTCCCATTAAAGATGTTTTAATGCCGGTCATGGACAGCATGCACGATGTGTACGGTGCCGATGGGCAAATTTTAGGTGTCACCACCGGCTTTGATGATTTGGATCAGATTACCTCTGGATTCCAAAAATCAGACTTAATTATTTTAGCAGCTCGCCCGGGCATGGGGAAAACAACCCTGGCCCTAAATATTGCCGTGAATGCGGCCATCCAAAAAAAACACAGCATTGCCGTTTTTAGCTTGGAAATGCCCAAAGAACAACTGGCCACTCGGCTCTTGTGTGGCGAAGCCAAGATTGATTCATCGCGTCTAAAAACGGCCAATTTGCAACCCCGCGAATACGATCAGCTAACCCACGCCTTGGGGAAATTATCCGAAGCCAATATCTATTTGGATGATTCGCCCAGTTTAACCCCCTTCGAATTGCGCGCCAAAACACGCCGACTACAAATGGAAACCGATGTGGATTTGGTGATTATTGACTACTTACAGCTCATGCGTGGAGGACGCAAGCGGTCCGAAAGTCGGTTTCAGGAAGTATCTGAAATTATACGAGAAGTGAAAGCCTTTGCGCGAGAGCTCAATGTCCCAGTCATTGCCTTGTCCCAGTTAAGCCGTGACATTGAAAAACGACCCGACCAATTGCCCAAATTAAGCGATTTGCGTGAAACCGGAGAAATTGAGCAAACAGCCGATCTCGTGTTGTTTATTTATCATGATCAACACTACGAATCCAACACCACCGCCAACAGTGTACCGTCTAAACTTATTATTGCCAAACACCGAAACGGCCCTGTTGGCTCCATTGATTTAGTCTTCCGAAAGGATTATTCCCGATTTTATGGAACAGAAACCAAGGCCGGCCTGCCTGTTTAAGTTAGGCCTCGGCCTTCTCTGGATAAGCATTCCCTTATGGGGATCGGCCTTGAACCTGCTTCCTGATCAACTCAACAACTTTGTTCTGCAGGCCGATACTATTGCCTATTTAAATGACGGCCAGGTGCTCCAGGCCTCTAAAAACATTCAGCTGGATTACAGTGGCTATACCATTCATACCGATCGATTTCGCTACTATGACAAAGAAAAGCGCTTGCAGTTTCGGGGCAACACCCGGATTCAAAAAGACGATAGTCAGTTCACAACCCAGGCCTTGGATTTAAATGCAACAGCATTAACGGGATATTCCGACTCATTTTTGTTCAACAGTGACCGCATGTTTCTGCGAGGCCATTCCCTGGACTTGAACCCAAAAGAAATTACCGCCCATTCTGTCTGGTATTCCACCTGTCCTTTCAATCAAACATCCACCCCCATTTACCATATTCGTAGTAGCAAACTGATTATTCATCCGCAACGCGGGGCTTTTGTGGCCAACCATACGGTCCTGTATTTGTGGAAAATACCCGTGTTTTATTTTCCTCGAATGCTGTATCAACACCACCCGTATATTATTTTGGATGGTGAAGAAGCCCTAAACAGCACCCAAAACCCCGGCAAAACAAGCAGAAATTATGCGGAAATCCCCGCACCTGAATTGGGTCAAAATAGCCTCGAGGGTTACTTTATTCGAACCGAATTTGGGTATTTGGGCAGCGGACTTCAATCGGGGGCCATTCGAGCCGGATTTAGTGAAAAATTAGGCTTTAACACCGGTATTGAACACCGCATTGTCAACTCCATTGCAGACCAAATCAAACTTCAAGCCAACTGGTACAACTCTCTGGGCGTCCAAGGCTATGTGGTGTACTCGCATGATGCGGACCGCATTGCGACCAAAAGTCAGAACCCATTGGGCAGCGGCTTTAATGACTTGTTCACCCATGTTATTGCCCAACCCCTCATTCCCGTCAGCCAGTTTAATATTCGCTACAGTTATCGTGAATTGTTTCAAAATTCATTTGTTACATTTCGTCCCAAAGCGCAGTGGATTTTAAAGCAACAACAACTTCCCTACGGAGCATTACTCAATGGAACAACCAGTTTATCGGCTATCGAAGAGACCTTTGAGTACACCGATGATGACTCCCGAGACCCAATCCGATCATCCCGATGGATGAATACCCTGCGCCTATCGCGCCCATACCCCATTGCTGAGCGATGGGACTTGGACCCATCACTGAGTTACTATTTATCTGTATACGATCATCAAAAAACATGGCGCCGATCGTTTGCCGGTCTGCGATTAACCACGCGGCAACCCCGATACACAACCTATATTGAATACCAAAAGAAATTACTCAATGTTGGCAGCAGTGTATTTGCATTTGATTCCGGCAATATTATTGAAACCGATGAAGTCGGTCTTGGATTTACCAGCCAATTAAATTCCAAACTTTTATATAAAACCACGCTCAATATTAATTCAGAAGCCTGGAAAACCCGAAGCTTCAACCACGACATTACCTACTTTATGGACTGCATCAGCCTGTCGTTTGGATTGGACAGCATTCAAAAGTCGTATCGATTTAACGTTGGGATTTTTTAACGGGGCGTGATTCTATGGTAAAATCGTGTGTCATGAGACGGAGCATCTTGTTGGGCATTCAGTTACTCGTTTGGCTGATTGTAACGCCTTTAATCTACGCAAACCCAATCGTTGTCACCCAGTCAATCACCCTAGACAATCACCGTGTCACCTTATCCGAACCCATTATCCAAACGGATGCGGGGCTGTACGGCCCCATGCGTGCCTTGGCCGATGCCCTCGGGGCTCAAACAACCTATACGCGACGCTCACGCCTGCACACCATTCAAACGTCCGATACGATTCAATTGGATTTAAAAGCATACAGCCGCGCCTTTTGGGTAAACCAACGGCTCCAATACACCGACACACCCCCCATACAACACCACAATCAGCTCTATATCCCATTGGCTCAATTTCTCCCCGCACTGGGCTATACCATGACACAGACCCCTTCGGCGATACAGATTCAAAAACAATCGGGGGAGCGTCCAGCCCCAACAACCACTGGATTTGCACCAGCGTTTGCGTTTTCAAAGCTGGCGGACACCCCCATTCAATCCCTGCAGTTTAATGGCACCCATTACCCAGCCCCCAAAACCCACACGCACAACGGAACCCTGTTGATTGCCCTAGATGCGTTGTTAACGGACCAAGGGTATCAAATCACCCAAACCGACACCGAGATTCACTACAGTCAAAACAATAAACGCATCGTGCTAAGCACCCAAACCCCAACTGCGCGCGTATCCGACACCCTTCAAACAATACCCTATCACACCGAGTCTCCGGTTCTCATTACGGCCAATACGGTGTATATGCCCCTCTCTGTGTTACACAGTGTGTTTGATTATAGCCTGGAGTGGCAGAAAAAAAATCAGACATTGCATATACTAAATCCCATGCAAACACCCAAAATTATGCCCTTGTCCGCCCCTATTCAGGTAAGCATTGATCACAGCCATACACCCGAAAAGCCCCAAATTACCTATGCTGGAAATTCCGTAACCCTGGCCTTGAATCACAGCCGTTTTAGTCGCAATGGCCACGATCGCTACCCCAAAGACTACGCCCTAAAGCGGGTTAGCTGGCAATCATCATCCCCACGAACAGACCCGCCCACCAGCCAATTAACCTTGGATTTCACAAAACCCCATCATGTTGAAACACGCGTTGTGGGTCGCCAACTGATCGTTATGGCCAAACCCATTGTATCGGCCGTTCACCAGCGGATTTTATATAATAACGGCGCCGAAATTCATATTGTAACCACCGGTCCTGTGGATCGAAATTACCGGATTAGCTCCAGCAATAGCACACTACGCATTGAATTGCCCAGCACGCATTTGAAACCCAAAACCGTCGAGTCGGAGTCTCATTACTATGGGACAATCTCGATAGCCAATACCCATATTGACATTCCCCTTCGCTCAAAAAACCCCCTCATATTTCCAGAATTTGGCAACCAACTCACCGTACGCTTTCAACCCGATCCTGACCGCGAGATTGTGGAAAAAATAACAATGCCCAGCCCCCCATTGGCACCAGTAAATACCAAAAACGAACCCCTTAAACGGCGGGTCATTGCGATTGACCCTGGGCATGGGGGCAGTGATCCGGGTGCTGTGGGGTTATACGGAATGCATGAAAAAGACTACAATCGCGACATCTCGGATCATCTCATGCGGCTCTTGCGCCAATCCGGTGCCCGTGTAGTTAATTTGCGATTATCGGATCGCAACCCGTCACTATCCAGTCGATCATCCGAAGCCAATGCCAACAACGCCGACATTACCGTCAGCGTCCATGTGAATTCGTTTTACAAAGAACACGCCAACGGAACAGAAACGTATTTTTACAAATGGAAAGATCGTCGATTGGCCACTGCGTTGCAATCGGCCATGACCCGCGAACTCAAGTTAAAAGACAACGGGGTCAAACGCTCCAAATTGTATATTTTGAATCACACCACAATGCCGGCTGCTCTAGTTGAACCGGCCTTTATGACCAACCGAGATGATGCTAAAAAGCTCAAAAACCCAGAGTTTCGTGCTCGCATTGCCCAATCCATTCACGACGGCATTGTGACATACTTTGAATCCAACCCCTAAACCAATAGCGTTAATGTTTGAATCGCCGATTCGGCCGTGACCAAGGGTGCCTGCCGGGTACGGACGCAGTTGGCAAAATGGGCAATTTGAGCTCCCAACGCATCGGTTGGCGTGACGGATACCGGCACACCGTCTGGGTGCTGCTCTGAATAATGCATCCCAGTTGGTCCCGATAAATCCACCGATACATAGCCCTGTGTACCTGTAATGGATACGGTTCGTTGTCGAAAGGGATGGGACCAGCTCACTTGCACCAATGCGCTTTGGTTGTTTGTGTATTCCAAGGCAATGTTGGCATGGCAGGCTTGCCCTGGCCGATGAAAATCATGGGTATAAATAGTCGAGCCTACGGGGGAAGATCCCATTAAGTAAGTCACCAGATCCACATCGTGAACCCCCAAATCCAACAACACATCCGAATCCGTGATCTGGGGTGGCAGTGGGCTTAATCGTTGGGTATTGATTGAGATAATCGCACCCAATGTACCCGCATCAACCAGCTGCTTTGCGGCCACGATGGCTGGATTAAATCGCTCAATATGGCCAATCATAACCGTCACCGCATCGCCAGCGGCATAAATTTGTTCCGCATCGGCTACGGTTTTGGCAATGGGTTTTTCGATTAATACCGACACACCCGCTGCAATACACGCCAAGGCTACGGATGCATGGGCAGCGGTTGACACGGCAATACTCACCGCATCCAACGCCTCAGCCGCCAGCATCGCTGAAAAATCGGTATAGGCTTGGCAGCCATATTGGTCAGCATACGCCTGACTCCGATCGCGATCTGAATCGCACACGGCAACCAATTGAGCCCCCGAATACTGATGCCAATGCTTGGCATGGTGCCGACCCATATTGCCTAAACCAATCACACCCACACGCAGTACTTGTGTCATAGTACTAGTGTACTGGGGAATGGACGCAATCGACAACTCTTGGCATTAAAAATCCACCCGTGTTGTAATTATAACACCGCCCACATCGTAACTATTGGTTTCATTAATTTGGTCCACAACACTTGAAAAATAACCGCTACCCGTGACCGTAATTTTGTCCACAAATTGGACGTTTGTTGGTACATTAATATCCACATTAACACTCATGTTTCGAACATAGTCTTCTCGATTTCGAATGGCAATATTGGTCACAACCCCCGCCCCGCTACGCAATGTATTTTGATCCAATGCATTAAAATCCTGGCCAGTTGTATAGAGCCAATCCATGGTAACATCAACAGTAATAAATGGCTTCTTTTTGTATAATTTTATGTTTACCCCATGGGACTCCCCGGTTTTTGCCCCAGGATTGGCCGATGTTTCAGCCGTTTTGTAGCTGTAATCATAATCCACATCCATAAAAGACCACGGTCGCCATACAAATCCTGTTCGTCCAACGGTTTGGGAAAACAGCGCCGATCGCCGGCTGTTGGTATCCGCTGGACGATGCGTGCTTTCCTGCTTGGATAAGCGAGACCCTCCCGCTGTTAAGGATAGCCAGGATCGCCACCGCCAATCCAAATCCGCACTGTACGCATCAGCATATTGCGCCAATTTTTCTTGATAGGTATTGGGCAATTGAAGATCCGATCGCGATACAACCGTATCGGGTTTGCTGTATTGCTCAATCCCATACCAGTTGCCCGATGTCTTTAGGTTCAGCCGCTGAGCGATTGGGGCCGCCACACTGAGCGATAAATCCCGATCCATATTTAGAAACGTTCCCCGTTTCTCGGTTGTCATACTGCGTGAAAAAAATTGTGTCTTTTGCCGCCAATCAATCTGAGTCCGAAACCGGTTATACGGCGATGCATTCACAGCGGCTTGAGTTTCCAACGCATCCGAATCATCCACAATGGTGGATTCCGTGCCCACCCGATCCACCGAAAGCGAATCGTATTGACTGATCGCCTTAGACCAGCGCACCGTCGCTGCAACTGGCCCCATGGGGATTCCAGCGACATGCACACTGCCGGGCGAAAACGATACCCGATGGGTGGTGTCCGTCGAATCGCGCACACTGGTGGTTTGGGCTATCTCGGCATTCTGACCATCGGGCTGATACTGCGTAAATGCCTCCGAATCCGTTCGTTGGTTATCAAATGTATACCCATAATCCCAATACCGCCAAAACGATCGATTATACTTAAAAAAAACGTCTCCAGACAGATCTGTCGTTTGGCTGTGGGACCGCGATTCTGTTTGATCCCCTGTTTTCACCCGATTATTGGTATTTGACAGTAGGTTCTGGCCATTAATTTGCCGAATTGTCATAAATGAAACGGGTGAAAAATCACGATAGGTAAACGATAAGGTATCGGTGCGTGTGTCCATGAGCCGGTTGTTTTGTGTTTGTTCAAAAATACTGTAGCTACTCGTCAGATTGGACCGACGGAAAAGCTGAAACGATTGACTAATCCAAGGCTGGTTCAACGCCACCAGCATGGGATACACCTCCAATCGATCGAGTTGATACACCTGCCGCTTTTCTTGACGCCCTTGTTGCCCCAAAACTGCACTTTCATACACTTTATCACGATACTGCAAATTAGTGTCCAACCAATAATACGGTTTGTAGGTTAATTTTCCGGTTACATCGGGTATGGTTTCTAAGTAGTTATTTTGACCATTTCGAGTCTGTATGGCATCAATAATGGAGTCCAATTGAATGCGCATGGCGGCATTGGGGTTTACCACACTGAGAAACTTTTTCGTATTGACTTCACGACTGTTGCTGGACGTTTTTAGTGCTTGTTTGGTGTGACTGCGTGCATAAATACCCGTGAGATTAACCGAATCCATCCACCAGACATTGGATTGGGCGTACACGGTTTTAATGTCGTATTGATCCGAATAACTGGCTTGATCTTGAGCCGCATCGATTCTGGATGATTGTTGGGTATTGAGGCTTGTTTTTAAATACTCTGGCCCAAAGCCAATCTGGGCCTGATACCGATTCATGCGTTCATCAATTTTATAGTTTGTTGACGCAGGCTGGCGTTCTGTCGTGCGTTGGTGCTCATATTGAAATTGCGTATGGATGCCACGCCATGCCCATTGATCCGAGCCCACAACAATCTGTTGGTTGTTGTTGTATACCGAATCATCATTCGAATGCGGCCGATACACCCGTCGAGTTTCCACTTTAGAAAACAAATTTTGATTGGCGCTCGGCGTGTAGTCGAGTCGGCTCCCCCATAACGTAGTTCCACTGGACTCTGTCATCGTACCCACGGGGTCAAACGTATTATCGATGGCTAAGGTATGCCCGGATACACGCACATGATCCGTCAGGCCATACTCCCCGCGCACTTTGTATGCGCCACTTTTCTGCGTCTGCCGAGATCCATCGCCTGCGTCATAATACCGGTACGCAATGTCCACCACATCGGCCGTTGAGACGCTTAGCGTTTGAAATTGAAAACTCCCTTGGATGTAGTTGATCGAATAATCGGAATTCCGATTCAAAATAGTCCCGGACGTTCCTGGTTTTCGAATTTGAATAACCTCGGACCCTTCCACCAGATTACCATGTTCCAATTGATACCGTCCGTCGAAGCCCGGCTGCACATTGGTTTCTTCCTTGGGAATTTCCTTGCGTTGAAAATTGTTTTCTGCCAACGCAACCTCAACGTCCAATTTACCACGATCCCCCCAATCATACCCCGCTGAAAAGCCATACGTTTTGTTGTCTAACATAGCACCCGATTCCAAATCTGTAGGGGTTTGGTAGTACAAATAAACAATCGTCCCCATCGGCAATATTTCCGTTAGATTTGACTGTTGTCTGGCCTCGCTATCGGAGCTTCTAAAAAACTGAATGGTTAGCTTGTTCCCCTCGTTTAAATACTGAATATCATACGCATAAGCATTCAACTCAATGGCGTGCGGCGTCCCCGGATGAACCACCACGCGTTTAATACTGTTGTAATTCACAGGCAACGCCGGCAGGGATAAGGCATCCCCCAAGACATCCGATGCAAAGACCACCGTTTGCCCACTGGCTTGGTTTAATCGCAAGACCCCGATCATTTGTTGGGACGATCGATACTGGTAGGTCACCGAATAGGCACCATTCAGGTTGTCTGCCCGAACAATCCCCGAATAGGCACTTGAGGTATCCTTATGAACTTCAACCGTATGGCCGCTGGCATCCGTCACCGCAACAGTACCCAGATCAATGGGGTTATGACTGAGCACCAATTGATTTTGAGACGCCACCACGGTCTCCGTAACACTGGGGGCCTGGTCATCATCCGCACGCACAAATTCATTCATGTATGAGCTTTTAATACGAAACCCCTGCTCCGTTTCATTGGCATCCCCATACCGGGTGTGTTGGCGAATGGTATCGTATTGAATCGTAATGGTATCGGGGTGACGAATGGGATAAGCAAAATACACCTGTCCGGTGTAATAACTCACCGTGTAATCATACTGCTCCATCAGAACCCGGTTATTGAGCCGAATCGATACGGATCGAGGCACAATGTGCTGACTGGCCAAATAAAACGGGCCTTTAGCATCATTGGCAATAATTGTCTCCGTATGGGATTGGACATCGTAGTAATCGTACGCAATTTGAATCGTGTTTTGCGTGCTATTCACGGGGTGTTTAAGCCGCAATCGGCCATCGCGATAATCCAGGTCATAATCCACAATCCGCTCCAACGGCACGGGTGCCTCCTGAGATGACGCCAGCACAACGGTTTCAGAACCCACCACCGCATTCGTATGCGGCAGTGAAATCTCCGCCTCAGCCGGATATGTCGCTTGTGCACGATGAACCACCGGTTCTTGCCAACCGGCTCGTTTGGGCTTCCATTCAAACTCACCACCAATAAACGATTTTCGGCTTCGGGCCGCCGGCAAAAAGTCGGCAATTGGGTTGGTAAATTCATACAACACTTTAATAAACTGAGCATCCGTTTTCGGAGCTTCAAAGATCACCGTTCCGGTGGTATAGTTCACGCTAAAATCGGATGTTTCCTGGTTGTTCACCAGCACTTTCACCGAGCCATTGAGCAAGTTGCGATTGGGAAGCGAGTACTCCGTACCCCCGTTGCCGTAAAATGTGACCCGTTTGGGCTTTGATTTTTCACGACCCATCACAAATTGACCCCACCACTGTGTGCCCACAGATCCATGCGCTGATAAGCCGTTCAAGGATCGATTAAGATTTAAAAAGGCCCCGTTACTAAAGGCCGCTGAAAAATCCCCCAAAAAGATTTCAAGGGTTTTGTATTTCAACAAAATATCCGTAATCATGTCAAAATCGGGTTCCTTGGATACATGAAAGCGAATGGACATGTCCTCGCCATACTGACCCGTCAAGGACAAGTCATACCGATTGTCATTGCGAAACGCCGTATTGGCGACCACATCGGGAGGCAATTGCTGGTAAGCATACGAATTCCGAATCACCGACAACCGCGTCCCCGTGGCTGTTTGCGGACTTTGATTCCGCCGCATAAATTTTAATTCTAAAAACCCATCCACATCCACCACCATACGGGGAGCCACCACCTGGATGGGCTCAACATAATTACCCGGCACCGATACAGTATGAAGTTCATGGGGTGGCGCATAAACCGTGTCTGTGGTGGATTGGATGGGCCCCACCATCGACGGGGTGACGGAACCCCAAACAGATCCCAATAGAATTAACCCACACCCAATCGCAATTGTTTTCATACCATCAATTGTACGTTTACTTGATTGGCCACAACTAGCTATTAGTATACACGGAGCCGCATGTTTGTTGAACCCAACCTATGATACACTAGTAGCCCATGACAATAAAATTGGCAATGCTCAACCAGAAACCCGCCATTTTTTATACCCTTCAAGGCGAAGGCCCTTACGCTGGAACCCCTGCGGTATTTGTGCGAACAGCGCTATGCAACCTGGCCTGTACGTGGTGCGACACCCCCTATACATGGGATTGGAACCGATACCCTAAAGCCACGCACGTTGGGTCATTCTCAATTTCAAGTGTCTGCGAGACCATTCAGACCTACACCCCCCGCCATATTGTATTAACGGGTGGTGAACCCTTGTTGCAACAACCGGCCCTGGTGTCCCTACTCACCCAGTTGAGCCCGGGGCCCACGATTGAAATTGAAACCAACGGCACAAAGCCCCCAATGGCTGAGCTGGACGCCGCCATTCATGCGTACAATGTATCGCTCAAATTACCCAATTCTGGGCAACCGCATACCCAATGCATCATCCCAGAGTCTGTGAATTGTTTTGCAAAAAACCCGAAAGCATTTTTTAAATTTGTTGTTCAAGCCCCGTCGGATATAGACACCATTCTGGATTTAGCCGCCACGTATGGCATACCCAATGACCGCATTGGACTAATGCCCGAGGGAACGGATTCCACAAGCATTCACGCCGCTAGCCCTTGGGTCATTCAAGCCTGCTTGCATCATACGTTTCGGTTTTTGGATCGATTGCATATTCATGTTGATATCGCATAAACATCCAAATTAACAGCAAATATTGAATAAACACGACCCCCCGTGGTGTTACAAATACACTGAGCATGCCATAGCCCGGGGCAACCGGATTGGGTTCGATAACGCATTCAAAATACCCATGGTCCACATAGACCGATCGTGGAATATACTCAGCATTGATAATTCCCATGTGATACAAAGACTGAACCAGCCACGGTCCATCCAGTTGCAGTGCTTTTGACACATCCCATATCGTTAATCGAGTCATAGACTTTATGTATACCATGCCCCTGCGCTTCTAATTCTAGTTGAACGCCATTATGCCGGCCATTCATTTTCAACATAATTGGTCATAAAAAATAAAAATAAAATTGAAAAAAAAGCATTTTTTTAAAAAAGTGTTTTTTTTGTGTCAAAAGAGAGTCAAACTAAAAAAAGTTGCGATTTTTTTAACATTGTCTTTATAATTGAAGCTATGAGTTGGCAGGCATTTCTTAAATCAATACTAAAATCGTACAACTTAACCCCCAAATTACTAGCCACCTCCCATCAAGTCAGCGTGTCGTATATTTATCATATGCTGAATGAAAAAAAAACATCGGGCTCCTACAAAAAAACCGTCGAGCTGGTTCGATTTTTGCGGGCCCACGGCGTTCGCCAAGATTTATTAGCCAACTTGGTTCGTTTAATTATTGTTGAGAAAAAAAAATCCAAAGAAATTGATAAATTGGAACTGTATTACAGTTCATTGGTGCGTGAGCCAATGCCGGACACAACCAACGACCCAACCTCCCACATCGATGCCTATATCCACGAAAACATACGGCCCCTAAGGCTCAGTGAAAAAAAGCAAATTGTTATGCAAATTAATCAGTTTTTGCTTAATGCACAGGAGTCTCATTAAAGATACTCAAGACGGCGTCTTGAAGTTTATTTACATCGAATGGTTTGGTCAGATTAAACACAAATTGTTGATTAATTTCAGCCTGATCTACGTTGGGAATATCCCGATCATAAAACGCTGAAATTAAAATGGCGGGTACTTTGGGATACAAAGACCGAACACTGTCTCGCATAAACTCCAATCCAGAATTGGGGCCAATATGATAATCAACAATAAACCCATGGACCGTCGGCGTATTGACTAAATATTTATAAGCCGATTGCACGGACGTAAACGATCGAATCGAAAACAAATGCGAAATTGCAATTTCGATGCTCTCATTCACATAATCGTGATCATCAATAACAACCAAGTGCTTCTTCGTACTCATAGTTTTATGGGCGCACCACGCCTCTCTTCTTTGGGCTCAATATGCTGCTTCCATTTAATATCGGCTACGGATCGGTGATAGCTTCGAGAAATTCCAACAATGTAATACAAAATCAGCCGGGACTCGTCATCTTTTGTATACTCTTTAATTTTATATTGATTGTCTTCACTGTAAACAACCAAATAGCCCAACTTGGCGGCTTCATGAACAAAGGGACGAATGTATAAAAAATCATCTTTTTTTAACATAAACTCTGGATAATCATCCGAGGCTTGAATGTAAATGGAGTGGGTATGACTCGCCACATGATAGGTGGGCGGCAAAAACGAATTGTCTAATAATTCATCAATTGAAATATGAAACAACTGAGAGATGCGTTTAATCACATCACAACTAATGCCTTCCCAATACCCGTTATGAATTTTGGTAATTTGAGATCGTGAAATACCCATGAATCGAGACAATTCAAAATCAGACCACTTAAAAAACCGTTTTGTGGATTTCGTAATATCTTGTAAATTCAAAAGACGCCTCCTTGAAAAACTTAAAACCAATGACAACCAAAAATGATCTAAAAAACAGACCACATGTTAAAAAAAACAACATTAATGCTTTGCTGCAAGTTTATTTTAATTTAAACAATTATACTGAAAATTATATTAAACACCAATTGCTTAAAAAAATCAACACCAAAATACATCCCAATGCCACCGTGTTGTGACTAGCCCAAAGCCGGACTCATCCATTACACTAATGATTAAGTTATGAGCGAGTCTGGTATTATTCAACCCCTGTCTGCTGTTGCAATTAATCAAATTGCAGCCGGTGAAGTCATTGATCGACCCCTGTCGATTATCAAAGAGCTGATCGACAACAGCATTGATGCCGGTGCCACCAAAATCACCATCGATCTCACCGCTGGCGGCGTTCAAAAAATTCGCGTTCATGACAATGGGTGTGGTATTTTTTATCCCGATTTATTTAAACTGGCGCACAATCATTACACATCCAAGCTCACGGACCTAACGGATTTATACAACAATCCCAAACTGGGCTTTCGCGGCGAAGCCTTGGCCAGCATTGCCCATGTGTCGTCGGTCACCGCCGCCTCCAAAGCAGCCAACGCATCCGTCGCCTACGCCGCCGTGTATGACACCCCCGAATCCCCAACCGTATCCCCCACCCACCATGAAACAGGCACAACAATTACCGCCTGCTATTTATTTGATCAGTTGCCCGTCCGTCGTCGGTTCCTAAAATCCGAATCGACCGAATATCAGCATTGCCACAACTTGGTCATGCACTATGCTTTGTTATTTCCAGCCATTGATTTCAAATTATCGCACAATGGCAAATGCACCCTCAATACAACCCATGCATCCACAGCCTTGGCTGTTGCAAGCCTGTTGTTTGATCAAACGCCCCATCTAAAACCCATTGATACCCATTACGGGTCTATCCACATTCATGGATTTGCCTCAACACCCCAATTGCATGCGGGGTCTCGGAATCGGCAGTATTTAGCCGTGAACCAACGCCCCATCAAATCCATGATTATGAACCGCGCCTTAACCGATGCGTACAAAGAGCATATTGTCCCCAATCGCCACCCCTACTGCTTATTAGCCTTAACCGTGCCGGATGAACATGTTGATGTGAATATCCACCCCCAAAAGCGAGACGTTAAATTTTTGGACGAACAAGCCGTTTACCGGGCCGTTAAACACAGCGTGGCTGCCTTGTTTTCACAGGTGCATTTTTCAACGCCAGCATCCCAACCCCCAGCCCATAACGCCGAGCCGCCCCATAGCCACCACGCACCGCCGGCCGTCCAACCAGCCAGCCCCTTGCCCATCGATCGGCATCCGCACGTCCATTCGGAACCCGACGCAATCCCCAAAACAAGCCCAAAATTAAGCCCAGAATTAAGTCCAAACGCACGGTCCAAATCAGTACCCGAGCAACTGGGCTTCACCCCGCCCAAGCCCAAACACCCGCATTATTTGCAAGTATTTGGAACCTACATTATTTTACAAGTTGACCAATCGGTTTGGATTTTGGATCAGCATGCTGTCCATGAACGCATTTTATATGAGCGCATTCGTGCCAGCCATGCCCCCGACTCGCAGCCATACTTATCGCCCAAAGTCATGGCCTTAGAGCCCGACCAAATGAGTGCCTACACGGATCGACAAGCGACCTTGCGTCAGCTGGGGTTTGACACCGATATATTTGGCCCCAATCAAATCGTCATTCGGGGGGTCCCCCAATTATTCATGGACGTTGCGATTGAATCCATTCTATCGGATTTGCTCAACCAAGACCTGGATACCGCCGATACCACCACCATACACAGTTGGCAGCAACGGGCCTGCAAATCGGCCATTAAAGCCGGCAAACGATTGCTGCCTGCAGACGTCGACGCCCTAATTGAACAGTTTTTAGAAACACCCAATAACTACACGTGCCCCCATGGGCGCCCGCTGTTCGTCGAATACAGCGTTGCTGACTTTGAGCAATGGTTTAAACGCCGATGAGCTGGGTCATTGGCACACGGGGGTCTGCACTTGCCCGCTGGCAGGCTGACCACGTTCAAACGCTAATTCAGACGCATGTGCCAAACCAAGCCACGCACATTCGAACCATTCAAACCACCGGGGACCAAGACCAAACCAGCCCCCTGCATGCCATTGGGGGGAAAGGCGTGTTTACCAAAACCATTGAGGAAGCCCTCTTGGATGGCCATATTGACATGGCCGTTCATAGCTTAAAGGACATGACCAGCGCCATGCCCGAGGCCTTGCAGCTCACGGCTTTTTTGGCCGCCGAGTCCCCAGCCGATGCATGGATATCGGCTGAGCATCCCGATTTTAATCAATTGCCCGAAACCGCCACAATTGCCACCGGTAGCTTGCGCCGAGCAGCGCTGGTTAAACGGCAGTATCCGATGGCAACCATTGTTCCCATTCGCGGCAATGTTGACACCCGGCTCACACGCTACAACCAAATCGCCATCGGTACATTTTTATCCGTAGCCGGCTTGGAGCGCCTGGGGCTGCGCAATGCGAACACGCATGCATTGCCGGTGCATACCTTTACCCCCGCTCCGGGGCAGGGAGTCATCGTGGTTCAAACCCGACGAACGGACACGGCCTTGAATACCGCTTTATCCGCCATTAATCACCCCCACCAAGAAACACTCGCCCGTCTCGAGCTCGACTTTCTGCATCACGTGGGGCTGGATTGTCGGGCACCCCTGGGAGTTCATGCTTGGGTTGACAACAATCACTACAACCTAAGCGTGTTTTTAAGCACCAATAACTTATCGTGCTTCATGGACGAAACCTATAAGGCCATTCAACCATCCGATATCAAAACACTGGCGGATCGGTGCCTAAACTGGTTAGACACCAACCAATAAAAAGACTTATTTCTTTTCTTTATATACCACGTGCTTTCGAAGAAGTGGATCGTATTTTTTAAGTTCCAACCGCTCCGAGTTGTTTTCTTTATTTTTTTGTGTGTGATAACTATGCCCACTTTCGGTGCTGTTCATAATTACCGCGTTTCGTTTTCCTTTTTTTGCCATAGTTGTGTCATTATCCCAGATTGCCGCTAAAAACGCAAGCAGGCCAACCAAAACACCCCATTAATAATCATGGCAACCGTATTGGCCGCTACCACCGGCCATGCCCCAATAATACTGCCATAAATGACAAACAATACCGATCCTAGCGTGAGCAAAAATGGGGTCATGCTATTGATATCCCCCACTTGCTTGGATTTCAAGGTTTTGATCAGCTGTGGCGCCGTCGCTATGGCCACACACGCCCCCGCACAATACCCAATGATTTCAACTATTAGACTCATCCAAAATATAGTATACTAAAAAAGCAATTTAGCACTATATTAAATCACCTGGAGGTTCCTGTATTATGGTATCATTTCAAGCCAAAACAACCGTATCAAAAACACTGCCCGCTTGTGTTTATTTAATTGCTTCCGATACAGACCCTGTCATTCAAACCATTGAGGCCCATCACCCTGCCATCGAATCCGTAACGGCAGATGCCCGATTTTCCACGGACTTTTTAGCGGTGAGTATTCAACGCATTGGCCTGCATTATTTGGTTCTCGTTGGGCTTGATAATCGCACCGATGCCGCTTCAATTGGCCACGGGATTGCCGCCGGTTGCCAAGCCGTCCAAGGCTTAAAGCTGGAGGCTATGAGCCTGTATCTCAGCGAATCCCAATTGGCCAGCAGCCCCACAATTGGCCAATGGATTGGGCAAAGCGTTGTCATGGGAACCTATGCGTTTGATGTGTACAAATCCAATCCCAAAACCCCCAATCCAATTAACACCCTGGATATCGTCACGGATACTGACAAATCTCACAAACAATTGCTGGCTGATATGACAATTGGACTGGCTATCGGCGCAGGTGTCAATCAAGCCCGAGACTTAGCCAACACCCCCGCCAACGACCTGAACCCCACCACGTTTATTGAAAAAATCGAAGATGCCTTTAGCCGCAGCAACGCCATGCGCGTGCGTATCATTGATGAAACAGACGCCCAAGAGATGGGCATGAATTGCCTAGTTGGTGTGGGCCAAGGCTCCCGCCAACCCAGCGCATTGGCCATCATCACCTACACAGGAAACAAACAATCCAGCGATCATGCGGCTATTGTTGGCAAAGGCATTACGTTTGATACGGGGGGGATTTCATTAAAACCATCCGCCAATATGAAAGCGATGAAAGGAGACATGAGTGGGGCAGCGGCCGTATTTGGGGCCATGCATATTATCGACACGCTTAAACCCAAAATCAATGTCACGGCCTACATTGCCTTGGCGGAAAACATGCCCTCGGGGCATGCCCAACGGCCAGGCGATGTGATTACCGCCTACAACGGCACATCGGTCGAAATTGTGAACACCGATGCCGAAGGCCGCCTAGTGTTAGCCGATGCCTTGGCGTATGCCGTTGAGCAAAAACCAACCCGCCTGTTGGATATCGCCACCCTAACCGGTGCGGCCATGGTGGCCTTGGGCCGAGAAGCCCTCGGCATTATGGGCAATGACCAAACGGTGATTGATCATACAAAAGCCTGCGAAGCTACCAGTGGGGAATCCGTGTGGCAATTGCCGCTATACGACAATTTCAAGACGTATTTAAAGTCCAATGTGGCTGATATTGCCCATTGCAGTGAAGAACGCTACGGGGGCACCTGCACAGCGGCTAAATTTTTGGAACAATTTGTGGGCGACACCCCCTGGGTGCACGTGGATATGGCACCAAAAATGGACAACCCCAAAACCAAAGGCGTGGATATTGAAGGCATGTCTGGCGCTGGAACTCGGCTAATTTACCGATTCTTAACGCAATAGGGTTAGCACAGTCTAGGCACTTCAGGCGATAGGGAATACCAGGGCGAGATTGCTTGTCTTGGTAGCCTCTCTTGACTCAGCGGTACGGGTGGTAAGGGCTCTGAATCCGATTGACTCAACGCACTGTCCCCTGAATTTTCTCGTGACAGCGACCCTGTCGTGGAGACATCAAGGTCGGAATCGGAATTATTCTGCAATTTCTGCATAATCATCCTTTTGATTGCTTGAGTCAATTTAAAATTGTTATTCTGGGCTTTACACAGATCAGAACTCAGAATTTCGTCTGCCAGTTGTAACGATTGACCAATCGATATAGAATCATTCCTATCTGTGATATCTTGTGCAAGATCTCTGATGTACTTCGCAATGCTTCGGCGTTGATGAAACGAAGTCAATAATTGCTGAGCCTCTCTACCCCAGGACATTGTAGAAGACGATTGAATGGGCAATACTGACATTACGGTATACCATAGCAACCTATCGTTTGCCCATCAAGGCATCAAACACCCCCTATTTCACTACAGTTGCGTACAAGCCCTATATCCCAGTATAGTTAAGTATTATGAGCAAAAAAACAGCACTAATTATTGGCGGTGGCCCCGCAGGCTTAACCGCTGCGTATGAATTATTGGAACAAACCAACGTCCACCCCATTGTTGTCGAATCCGACACCCAAGTAGGGGGCATTTCAAAAACCATTCATTACAAAGGCAACAAAATTGATATTGGCGGACACCGATTTTTCTCAAAATCCGATCGCGTCATGGCCTGGTGGCAACGCATGATCCCCCCCACCGGCGACCCCGAAAAAACCGACCGCGTCTTTCTAACCCGAGGGCGACTGTCTCGCATTTATTTTCTTCGAAAGTTTTTTAGCTATCCCATCTCTCTAAGCCTAACCACCATGCGCTACTTGGGCCTGTGGCGATTAATCATGATCGGGATTAGTTACACAAAAGCCATCTTGTTTCCCATTAAACCCGAAAAGTCGTTGGAAGACTTTTTCATTAATCGGTTTGGCAAAACGTTGTATCGTATTTTTTTCAAAGATTATACCGAAAAAGTATGGGGAGAACCTTGTCATACGATTGATGCCTCCTGGGGGGCCCAACGCATTAAAGGCCTGTCCATTCGAAAAGCCATTGCGCATGCCTTAAAACAAATCGTCAAAAAAGATCAATCGGTCGAACAAAAAAAGACCGAAACCAGTTTGATTGAACGGTTTTTATACCCCAAGCACGGCCCCGGACAGTTGTGGGAAGTCACCGCTGAAAAAATTAGTGAACGCGGCGGCATTATCCACATGCAAACCACCGCCACCCAGTTGCACTGGTCGGACAATCGCGTCACCGCCGTCACCATTCACCACCAAACAACCAACCAAACTGAAACCATTCCCGTGGATTATGTCATCTCAACCATGCCGGTTAAATGCTTAATCCAAGCCATGCAACCCACACCACCCGCCGCTGTTGTGGCTGTTGCCAACGGCCTAAAATATCGGGATTTTATTACTGTTGGCCTATTGTTAAAAAAATTAAATGTACAAACCAACAATCGCATCGACACCCAACTTCCCGATACATGGATTTACATCCAAGAACGCGATGTAAAAATCGGGCGACTGCAAATTTTTAACAACTGGAGCCCCTACCTTGTCAAAGACCCCGATACCGTCTGGCTGGGTCTTGAATACTTTTGCTACGAAGGCGATGAGTTGTGGCAACTATCCAATGCCGAATTGATTGAATTGGGAAAAGCCGAACTGGCTAAAATTAACTTAATTAACCCCGATGATGTCTTGGATGCCGTCGCCATTAAAGTCCCCAAAACATACCCTGCGTACTTTGGCACATATAGCCAATTTGATACCATTCGCACCTTTACCGATGGCATTGACAATTTGTTTTTAATCGGACGAAACGGCACCCATCGATACAACAACCAAGATCATTCCATGCTTACAGCAATGACTGCCGTTGAAGCCATTAAAACAGGATCAACCGACAAACAAGCGATTTGGTCGGTCAATACCGAACAAGACTACCACGAAACCAAAGCCACACAAACATGATTGCACGCATCCGGTCACTGCCGTGGCCCGTGCTCATTGGCATCAGCCTGCTGATGATACATGGTTTTGTGAACAGCACCCTGAGTTTTTTTTATCAGGACGAAGCCGCCTACGCTGGCTTTGGATTGACCATGATCCAAACCGACAATTGGCTCATTCCTGAATTTGAATGGTCCAGCATTCATCGCAAACCACCCCTGTACTTTTGGCTTATCGCCAGCAGTTATTCGCTGTTTGGTGTATCGGAATTTACCATGCGACTCCCCGCCTTGCTGAGTCTGATTGGCCTGTATGCAACCCTATGGTTTTGGGGCAAACGCATTCTAGGCCCACGCATTGCGGGATGGTCTGTTTTGGTGCTAAGCACCTCCCTATTTGTACCCCTCTTGGGCATCATGGCCTTGGTTGACGCACCGTTGCTCCTGATGAGCACACTAGCTGCCTGTTGTGTCTACACCGTCTTGCAATCGCCACACAACCACTGGCGAGCTATTTTCGGGTTTTGGGCGTGCATCAGTGCGGGTGTCTTGCTAAAAGGCCCTCCCATTATCATCTTTGGCGGCATGCTGGGACTGTTGGCGTTAATCTTACACCCCCAACGGTGGCGGCTACTCTCCCTGCATCCATGGATATTCGGCCCCTTAAGCCTGCTTCCGTTTGCCCTGTGGGCCTATGCTACCGCACGCGTGGACAATGGCGCTCTATTAACGTGGATGTTGGACTGGTACGTCTTGCGCCGCATTAATGGCTCCACGTTGGGCCACTGGGGCCCCCCGGGGTATTACACCCTGTCCTTTCTCTTGTTTTTTATGCCGTATGCCCTGTTTATCCCCCAAGCAGTGGTGCAGGGATGGCGGTGGATCAAACAACGCCATGCGGTCGGGTTGTGGATCGTCGCTTGGTTTTTAGCTGGATGGGTATTTTATGAGCTATCGCCCAGCAAGCTGCCCGCCTATGTTGTCACCGCCCATGTGCCATTGGCAATTGCTATTGCCTACAGCATCACCACCTATCTGGATTATCGACCCATTGCGCTGCGGACTGGCCAAATTGTACACGGCTGTATTACTGGTCTTTGGCTCCTTATTTTATGGCTAGTCCCCACGTATTTTGGGTTTACACACACCAGCGTTATTATCGCTGGTATGACCCTGGGAGCTGGGTATTTGGGCTATCGCATCCGGTACGCCATTCGTGCAAATCAACCGGACGACGTTGTCAAAAGCACGGTGATTCAAGGCCTTGGCTTTATGCTAGTGTTTTGGGGGCTTTTAGTCCCCCTATGTGATACTGTTAAGTCAGCCCCACGGTCTGTGGCTCGCTATTTGCACCAAACAGTACCCGCATCCACCCCAATTATTGTGGCCCATACCCAGTATGAACCGATTCACTTATTGGTGTATTTATCCGAACACTTTGAAACCGTCACCGTGTTCAAATCACCGGAGACACTGGTTGATTATTATCAGGATAACCCCGAGGCTGTTTTTGTGTTGTCTGATACTCAATTTGCTGCCCTTCAGGCCCAGACCCCCACACTCACCGGCCGTCGCTTTGGCCCACCCGACCAGCCCAACATGCCCGTATTGCGCTACACCGTTGTGATCCCTACCCATTAATTTTTCGCATCATCTGAAAAACTGGCATCTCTTCTTTTACTAGTATGACGCGGCGCCATCGGAGACGCTTTAGCATCCTCCGTCTTGATCTGGGGGACTGGTCTAGCAGTAGGGTCGGTGTTGATTCTGAGTTCGGTGTTGACGCTGGGTCGTCGCTTCAACAACTTGGACCCATGAGTATTAACTATATCGATCGGTGCTGTCATACCTTCCCGTTGACTGAAAGCTGCTGTTTTAGGACGGTCTCCACCGGTATCTGGCAACGGTACTGGGCATTGATGGGATATTCCTCTGCTCGTTTCAATCACTAGAAACACTCCTTATCATATATTGGTTGCAACTGAATTTTTCAGTTTTAGGATCAAAATTTGGATATAAAAAATAATGCTATTATGTAGGTGTATTTGTCAACAGCTTGAAAAAATATTCGAGTATCGACAAGACGGCATCCCCTGCGATACAGTCTGTATTAATGACCGTCAAATCCCGCCCCGCATTGTCCATATCCGACCTCAATTATTTGCTTAAGCAACTATTGGATGCCGAGCCCCTGCTATCCCAACTGGCCATTACGGGTACTATTACCCAGTATCGCCATTACGCAAAAACAGGGGCTCATTACATCACGCTATCCGATGATACTAGCACTATTCAGGCGATTGCTTTTAAGCTAGATACGGTTGACCCAATCAAGCCCGGTCAGCTAATTACCGCGATTGGCCGACCCACATTTTACCCCAAACGCGGCACCCTGCAATTTCAAATCCATGCCATCAAGCCCCTAAAGGTCAGCCCCCTAACCCAAGCCTTTGAAGCCTTAAAAGCCCAATTAAATGCGGAAGGGCTCTTTGCCCCTGAACGCAAAAAACCCATCCCCACCTATCCCAAGTGCATTACCCTAATTACCGCCAGTCCCTCGGCTGCCTTGTCCGACTTTTTAAATTTAAAACGCCAACTGGCCCCCCATCTACAGATTCAGTTAATTCCTGTGTCTGTGCAAGGCGCTGCTGCACCCACCGATATCGCCGCTGCCTGCCACATTGCCAATGCCCACGAGACGGACTTGGTCGTTGTCTTGCGGGGTGGCGGATCCGCCGAAGACTTGGCCGCGTTTAACGACGAGCGGGTGGTTCGTGCAATCGCCCAATGCACCGCACCCACCATGAGCGCGATTGGACACGATATTGATGTCTCCTTAGCCGATTTTGTAGCCGACCACCGCTCCGCCACCCCCTCCAGCGCCATCCACACCATTGCCGCACCCTTTCAAACTGCACGCACCACCCTGTGCACCCAGCTACGAACCGCCCATCAACACACCACTGCGCAGCTCACGCATGCCCGCCAACGGGTGATCACCGCCTTGGATACCAGCACGCAAACCCTAACCGCCCAGACCCAGGCCCTCAACCAACGAGTCAGCCATCTGCTCGCCTTGGCCGATAGCCACAATCCACTCAAAAAACTCGCTCAAGGCTACAGCATAACACACCACAATCAGCAGGCGCTGGTCTCAATTGCAACCGTGCAACCCGGCGACTCAATCACCACACGGGTATCCGACGGAGACATTATCAGCCAGATTCAGCAGATCCAACCCAAGCCCTCTGCTATTGCAAAACCAAGCATAAAACTATAGCATTAGAAGTATGAACGAGCAGTTGGACAAACTCGATAACTGGGTCAAGCAATTGGAACAAGCCACGCCGACTGAGGCCTTGGAATTGTATGGCCAAATTGTCGCAGAATCCAAGGCGTTATTCGCACAATTGAATACCCTCAATGATACGGTCAAGCACCTCACCCATGAAGCCGAGCAAATTATCCATGACAACACTCACTGAGTTTATTTCGACTACCAAGCCACAGATTATGGCGCAGCTCGATGCGTTCACAGACTTTAATCTAGACGATCATCGGAACCATTTGGCCAACGCCATCCGGCACACCTTATTAGCCCCCTCCAAGTGCTTCCGGGGCTTGCTCGTGTGTGCAACCCAAACCCTATTTTCAGACGATACCAACGCCATTATCCCCGTTGCCTGTGCCATTGAAATGCTGCATACCGGATCCTTAATTTACGATGATCTTCCGTGCATGGATAACGATACCCTGCGGCGTGGCAAAGCCTGTTGCCATTGCGTATTTGGGGAAGACATTGCCATATTGGCCGCCTATACCCTGCAATGCTACGCGTATGAAATTTTAAATCAACCCATGGCCGTTGAACCCAAAAACCAACTGGCAATGATGCATTTTATTAGCCAAGCCTGCGGGATTCACGGGATTGCGGGTGGCCAAGCCTTGGATTTAATTCAAGCGCGATCCCCAGAAAAAATTAGCCCCGTGGAAACCATTCACAATTTAAAAACCGGCGCAACCATTGTGGCTTGCGTATGCATACCGGCTATTTTGCATGGCGCCGATGCCCAAACACGGACCGCACTCAAGCATGTTGGGAATCACTTGGGGCTATTGTTTCAAATTGTGGACGATATTTTAGATGTCACCGCAGAGTCTGAAACTCTGGGAAAGACCGCCAATAAGGACACCGAGCAAAACAAATTTACGTATATCTCTGAGTTGGGGCTCGACGGAGCAAAAACAGAAGCCTTGCGCCACGCTCAGTCCGCCAAAGACCACTTAGACACCCTCAATCAACCCCATAACTTGTTGTACGGCTTTATTGATTGGGCGCAAACGCGGATTCATTAAATGTGGGCCGATATTTTACACGAAGACTGCCCCAATGAGGATGTATCTGCCGCCTGTTTAGGCCTAACCGACACCCCCATTACCGCCCAGATTATTAGCAAAGATTCGGGTATCTTTTTTGGTAGCGATCTTATTCAACACCTGATTGCTGCTGGCCAACAGCCTGTGAGCACCACCCTGCATTGCCAGGATGGCGACGCCCTAAGTCCTGGGCAATTAATTCTAACCCTATCGGGCTCCGCTCGCATGATCCTGAAACTGGAGCGCCCGTTGCTCAACTGTTTGCAACACTTATCCGGGGTTGCATCCATTACCCATCAATTTGTTTGCGCCTTGGGCAACCCCGCTATCGCCATTGTGGATACTCGAAAAACAACCCCCTTGTGGCGAGAATGGGAAAAAAAAGCTGTGGTGGCTGGCGGCGGACAGAATCATCGGATGAACTTATCGGACATGATTTTGATTAAAGAAAATCACATTCAGAGTTTTGCACACTTAAATAACAACCAAACCCTCGCCGAGTGCATGGCCCAAGCCAAGGCCAACTACCCCAATCACCGCATTGAAATTGAAGTGGACAGCCCGGATCGCCTCACCGACTGGGATTTAAGTGACGCTGATATTATTATGTTTGATAATTTTAAGTTTCATGAACTCCAAACCGCCAGTGTCTACTGCCGCGAGCGCTATCCCAAAGCCTTGCTAGAAGTATCCGGAACGGTCACACTGGATACTGTGCACCAGTATTCTGAACTCCCCATTGACCGCATTGCAATTGGGCGCCTGACCCACTCCGTTCGAGCCCTTGATATGAGTTTGCTCGTCCAATGATTGAGGTGAACACCCCCACCCCCTACGACACCCTAGATTACCCGGCCCTAGCGGATACCTGCCGGTCATGCCAAGGGTGTGGATTGGCCGAAACCCGTACCCACGTGGTGGTTGGAACCGGGCCAGTTCCCTGCAACTTGATGATTATTGGTGAAGGACCGGGCGCCAAAGAAGATGAACAAGGCCTGCCCTTTGTTGGACGATCCGGCCAATTATTAACCAAAATTTTAGACTCTGTCGCCATTAACCGTGAATCCGACGTCTACATCACCAACATCGTTAAATGCCGACCACCGCAGAATCGGGACCCTCAGGCCGATGAAGTGGCGGCCTGCAAACCCTACTTAATCCGGCAAATCCAATTGGTTCAACCCAAAATTTTATTGGTGCTCGGTGCACCAGCATTAAAAACCGTTCTGGAAGAAACAAAACCCATATCCAAAGTCCGGGGCTCGTGGTACCAAACACCGGTCGACTACATGGCGGATAATTTATATATCATGCCGCTCTTTCATCCTTCGTATTTGCTGCGCAACGATAGCCGAGAAAAAGGCAGCCCCAAATGGCTCACCTGGCAGGATTTAAAAGAAGTCAAAGCCGCTTTGTCGTTTTACGCAATCAGCTAAAGTGGACAACACCCACTCAATACACCTACACTGATAGTTATGACAGAGCACGAACGGCCCAAAAAAAAACGCCCTCGATACCCGAAGAAAAAGAAAAATGCCCCCCAAGCACCCGCCTCCCAACCCACCACAACCGATAGCAACGCCCCCAAAGGGGGCCGACGACGCCGAAAGCGAAGCCGGGGTGGCAAGCGCATTTCGGATCACTTTGCTGTCAAAGACTTTGCGTGTAAAGCACCCGGTTGTACATCCAAAAAGAAGGTAAAAGTCAGCCTGGGTCTCATTGGTGGGCTTGAGCTGCTTCGCGAGCGCAGTCAAAAACACATTCGTATTATTAAAGGTTATGAATGCGAGACCCATGTCCAAAAATCCATTTATAAAAATTATCACCCCACGGGTATTGCTGCTGAAATCCAAATTGACACCCTAAGCCCCGTGGATGTATTTAAGCTTGCCGAGACCATCGATGAATTTTTGGGCATCGGCCTGCAGTTGGACACCCAAACCGTGTATGTGGATACACGGAAAGACAACCCGCAAAAATGGGTCACCAACGATGGGGTTCGAACCGATATCACGGAGCATAATCGCCACCAGTGGTTGGATGAACCCAGCGCTTGATGCCTTTGTGCATCATTTGCGGCACCACCGCATGTGTGCCCCCCACACCATCGACAATTATCAGCGCGATATTCATCGATTTTGTCAATTTTACCCCAATCGCACCCCCGATACCATTACCGTAGCCGAAGCCAAGCACTATATTCATGCCTGTCATGCGGCTGGCTTAGGATCCCGGTCCCTACGGCGGCATCTGGCCAGTTTGCGTGCCTTTTGGCTGTTTTTAGCCATTACGCCGTGTGTTTGGGATGGGATTCCATCGCCCAAATTTCAATCCGCATTACCCACCGTGCTGGCACCCCACACAATGCATGCCCTACTGGATCAGTTCCCAGATTCGCCCCTGGGCATTCGCAACCGTGCCGTGTGCGAATTATTGTATGCCTCGGGGATCCGAGTCTCGGAGCTGGTCCAGGCAAAACTAACGGATTTGAATCTAGACGAGCGTGGCCTCCGGGTTCTGGGTAAAGGCAGCAAGCAACGCCTGGTTTTTTTTGATGATCGATCCCATCACCACCTGGTGCAGTACATGCACCGGGTTCGAACGCAGTGGGGCGCACACAGTCCCCATGTGTTTATTACCAAGCAAGGGAGACCCCTGCAAGTCCGCAGTGTTCAACGCATGGTCCAAGCGCTGGCTACACCCAGCGGGCATCGCCTAACCCCACATACATTCCGGCATTCGTTTGCCACACGATTGCTGAATAATGGGGCCGACTTGCGGATGATCCAACACCTGCTGGGGCACGAAAACCTAACCACCACAGAAATCTATACCCATGTGTCTACCACCGAGCTGAAGAAACTGTATCATGCCGCGTTTATTTAGTGTGTTGATTTAATTTACTTCTTAATTCACGAGCATTAGTACTACCCTTAACTGTAACTTCAATCGATTTAACACCTCCTGAGGAACCCGGCAAGGCAGGGCTTTGATGAGGAAAATTATACTCATATTTATTATCACGAGACTCAATATAACAATATCCGACGCCGTTAGTGTGTATAAATTCTGTCTCAGCTAACTTGTCTATCAACTTTTCGACAACCTTCTGGTCTGCTCCTCTATGAATAACTATCGATGCTTTACGTCCAGCCATAGGAAGGGTAACTATTATCTTTTGATCTTTAGGAAGAAAATACAAAAACTGATGTAAACTATGACCATCAATCTTATCAAAATACAATCCAACTTGTTTGTTATTTTTTAGTTCTGTACTAATCTTAGAATTCAACCGGCATTTAAACATCGTTTCATTATTTTCTCCTTGCATTGCTGTGGGCGGGGCCTTTGGCGATGCCAACTGTTTTGATGCAGATTCTGAGGGCAGTAACGGAGCAGGTACTGACTGCGAGGCCTTTGGCTTTGGCGGCGGCGGTGGCGGCTTCAGCGGTGGCTTTGGATCATGTTCTAACTGCGAGGCCTCTGGCGTCGGCGCCGGCGGTGTCGGCGCCGGCGGCTGTTCCAGCCCTGGTGAATTCGGCAGTACCTTTGGACCATGTTCTGACTGCGAGGCCTTTGGCTTTGGCGGCGGCGGTGGCGGCGGCAGCTCTGAAGAAGGAGGCGGTGGCATTAGATCTGAAGGAAGAGGCGGCCGCTCTGAAGGAGGAGGCGGCAGTGGTGGTTGTGAAAATAATAATGGTGATCCCCACATCAAATACTCATGTTCCTGTTCTGAGAGCGACAAACTCTTGGGTATATTATCGTGAGTCGATGGCGATGTTCTAACTACTGAACCACTACTTCCAACTACTGAACTACTATCTGGCATATATTTCTCCTCTCTTAACTTTTATTTAGTAAAAAACAGCTAGATAAAAAATAATACTAAACCCGCATGGTTGTCAAACCACAGTCGCTAATCACAAGAACCATGACAGGGATCGATGCCTGAGAAGTCAACCATTAACTAACTTGAAACCGGTTAATTTTAAAATCCAAGTAACTGTCTAGCCCCCCTGGAATCGAATTAGAAGTAGGATTCACACCCCCCGTGTCAAGAGGCAATTTGGGAGTGTGTGCTGATGAGAAGACAGAGAGGGAATAAGCGGTGTCTACAGCAGGATAAAAAGGACGGGTATAAGCCTGAAATAGGGGGCAGTAGGTTACGAATTTCAAACGGCTATTAAACGGCGAAATAGCCCCCTGTTTAAAACGGCCATTTGGTATAATATAGGTAATGAAATTCGATAAGAAAACCCTTAAGGGATTTAGTAAAAATGAGCTCATAGAAATTATCTTAGAGCAGCAAAAAAGTATAGAAAAACTGGAAGAGCGGATTGCGCGCCTAGAAAAGAACAGTCAGACAAGCTCAAAACCACCAAGCAGTGATACGGACAACCCCCGTCGAAACCAATCACTGAGAAAAAAGAGCGGACGAAGACCGGGTGGTCAACAGGGACATCCTGGTAAAACACGTGAGCATGAGAACCCAGATGAGACCATTCAGTGTGAACCAAACAGGGAATGTTTAAATTGCGGTTCACGGTTAGATAAAACTCAGTCTGAATGTGTAGAGGTACGGCAAGAAGTTGAAATACCCCCGGTAAAAGCACATGTAACAGAGTATCAAAAAATGGCAATTACATGTGGCTGTGGCTGTCGCAATGAAGGACAATTTCCAAGCCATATACAGTCCTATATACAACTGGGAAAACGACTGAAATCATTTCTGGTGTACTTGAATGTCGCTCACATTGTGCCGTACAAGCGTCTTACACAACTAATGAACGATTTGTTTGGCGTTCAGATATGCAAACGAAGCATTGAAAATAGTCTGAAAGAAGCAGCAAAAAACGGGAATCCTGCGTACAAACAAATCATGCAAATTATCAAACAATGTAAGTGGGTGGGAAGCGATGAAACGGGGTGTCGAGTTGAGGGAAAACGATGGTGGCAGTGGACATGGCAAAGTTACCTTGGGAGTTATTACGCAATTGATAAAAGCCGAGGGTACGCGGTAGTGAACCGTCATTTTGGAGAAGATTATGAAGGAACACTATGCCATGATTGTTGGTCTGCGCATAACAACACAATAGCAAAGTCGGGTCATCAGCAGTGTCACCCCCACATACAGCGGGACTTGAAATTTTTGATTGATGCCTACAAATGCAAATGGGCCTATGATTTGAATCGATTTTTAGTGTCTTCGCAAAATGCTCGCAATCAAATCTTTGCTGATGGATTTGACCCAAAATTGAGGGAAATGATTATCCAAAAATACCATCAAAAATTGAAGATGTTTTTAGTCAAAAATGGCGTCAATGAAGATATATTGAGACTTCAAAAACGCATTATTAAACACCAAGATTCTATTTTACTGTTCATGTCAGATCCGACCATACCCTTCCATAATAATTCATCAGAACAAGCTATTCGTATGGCAAAAGTTAAGCAAAAGGTATCCGGTAGTTTCAGAAGTCAGCAAGGCGCTGAGCGCCACGCCATTTTACTCTCAATTATTGAAACTGCAAAAAAACAGGGCATCGATATCTTATCCGCCATTCAACACGCTTTAAACGGCACCCTCGTCTTCAGGGGGGGGCTAGACAGTTACAAATCCAAAAGATATCGTGAAACATTAGAGTTTTTATCATCGTTTTTTGTAAGATTAGATGCTTTTTTTAGAATCAAAGCTCTATCGGTGCCTTGAATCTTACAAACTGGTCTTGCTGATAGATCACATTTATTGTCTGAACGAAATTTGTACCCATAGTACATGATGGATATAAGAGACTCTACATCCTCGTTCTTTGCTTTGGATCCAATAGTTATGACTGCTGGTTTGCTCGATTTTGTAGGATATTGAAAATTAATACCTTTTGTCTGTGCGTTGTGGGTAGGTTCAAAAAAGTTAACCAGGTCTTCAAAATAAATGTTATCGAACATCAACTGAACGGTTCCGTTATTTTGCTTTTGAGTAATAACATTGTCTATAAATTGTTTTAATGCTTGTTTTTTCTCGTCATTCCGATTTTCAGACCACCATTGTTCAGACTGCGATTGTTCAGCCCACGGTTGTTCAGACTGCGCTTGTTCAAACCCTGAGTCGCCCAAGTCCACACTAAGTTTGTAATAACCTCTCGAGCTTATCCAATAGCCACCTAGTTCACCTACATTTACACCTTCTTCTTGAATGTAACAAGCTGATATACTACCATCTTGTTCTGGTGCTGAGAATTTGTAATCAAATAGTTTATCTAGAAAATCTTTGACATTTTCTTTCTTGACCACCTCTTTCTCTTTTTTTCTAATAGTTATCAATGCTGAGTGGTTTTTTTTAGGATAGAAAAGTTCTATATTTTGCTTGTAAAAACGGGCCTGTTGCAAAATGCCTAAAACATGTTCCTTGATAGCATTGGGTTCTCCCTTCAGCCATGTATTTACCTTATCCTGATCGATCACAATTCGTGCTGTTATTTTGTCACTTTCGTCGATAACTCCTTGTTCTTTCAAAATTTCATAGATTCTCTCCGATTTAATTGCATCCATGAAACCTTCTTTAAAAAATCTTTGATTTTCAACTTTTCTAGCAGCCTCTAAACGCTTAAAAAAATCACGCAAACTTTTACCAGAAGCATTATGAAACTTCAATACAACATTGTTTGGTTCTGAGTTAACTTTTTCTAGTTTAGATAAAACCTCGAACTCAAAATCGGATTTGTCAAAAACTAAAAGCTGCTTCATGGGCGGTTTTTTGTCGAGATCTGATTCCGTGCACTGGGTGGGGGTTCGAACCGGTTCACTGGACAATGCATCCGGAGCAAGCGAAATCGTAGGGCTCAATTCTGAACTTGCCACGCCTTCTTGTGCCATAAATTTTGTATCAGCTAAGGCGTTTACCAACTCGTTAACAGCATCATTCTCTGCTCCGGAATTAATCGTTATAGATGCTGTTTTTTCTCCTCCAAGTATAACTTTTATCTTATCATCGTGTATTTTTTCAAAGCGACAAACAAATGCACACAAACTAGGACTATCGATACGATTAAACTTCAATACAACTTCTTGTTTACTTTTTAGTGCTTCAAAAATACCTTTCAACAAATCCTGTTTAAATTCATCCTGCTCTGAGGGCGGTGACGGAGCAAGTCCTGAGGGCGGGGAAGGTTTCGGTCTTTGCGTCTGCCAGGCATTTGGCTTCGCTTTTGAATTCGACAATGGATATTTAGATGGATACCCCGTTGGACTGGTCATATATTTTTCCTCTCTTGAGCTTCTTTCTTGACTTTTGCTTAATAACAAGCAATTAAATAAGAAACTACTAGCTAAACCTGCATTTTGTCAAATCATGACACATTTATTCATTTGCACCAACTCACCCGGGGTATACCGTTGTGTTTAAAACCATGACTTGTTTGTCAAAACACAGTCGCTAATCACAAGGACCATGATAAACTAGAGAATCATGACACACTTATTCATTTGCACCAACTCACCCGGAGAATTGGATGCCTGGGTCACCCCCATTGTTCGCACCTTTCGTGCCGAGTACCCCAACGGAACCGTTTGCATTTTTATCACCCCCTGCCAGTACGCCAGCGGCAGTGAAGCCCGTCTAGCAGCGGCCATCCCCACCGTCACCCGGGTCTACAACCCCAAAGAAACCCTCCGCTATTTGCTCGCTCGACCCTGGCGCTACCCCCCCAGCCCCAATACCCGTGTGTTATCCCTAGGCGGAGACCCCCTATATGCCCGATTGCTAGCCTGGAAACACCGCTGCCCCGCCGGCATTTACACCCACCGAAACATCCAAACACTGGCCGGCTTCGCCCACTGCTTTTCCAGCCCCAACAACGATGGCCTAATGGCCGAATCCGTAACCGGGCCCATTCCCGAGCCCCCCATTCCAGTCCCATCGGATTACCTACTCGTCCTGTGTGGATCCCGCCCCCAGCATTTTTTTAATTTATTGCCCTTTATGCTATCCGTCATTCAACGATTACACACACACCAGCCAACGATCCCGGTCGTCTTGGGGGTATCCCCATTTATTGACCCTGAGGATTGGGCCCAATTTCAACGCGCCCACGACTGCTCGGGCGTCATCAGCATTCACACCGCGTCCATGACACCCTACATCGCCAAGGCTCGGCTCATTGTGACAATACCCGGCACCAACAATGCCCAAATGGCGTATTTAAACAAACCCGCTCTCGTATTATTACCCACCAACAAGCCCAGAGCCCTCATTTTAGATGGACTGGCTGGGTTAATTGGGAAACTCCCCATTTTGGGCACCGCTATCGTGCGAATAGCCATTGCCTATAAATTAAAAAACACCGCATTCTTTTCATTGCCAAACCGATGGCTCGGGCAGACTATTTATCCTGAATATGCGGGCCATCTTGACGAGGAACCCGTCGCAACGGCGATTGCCACACTGTGGAACCATTCGGACCAACAGAAGAAAATCAAATCCAGCCTATCGAAACTGACAAAAAAATATACGGCAAAAAATATATTACGTCTTTTATTTGGGTATTAGGCTCTACAGTGTGGTATAATTATACGCAATAGCGATGACAATTATAAAAAAAGAGGATTGGCAAAATAGTGGTCGTTTTGTGCGGAATTATCCGGACAAAAATCCTGTTCCAGAACAACCAACGAACGCCACTCAGACGGCGGCTAGTGGTTCGCTAGCTGACCCATTGCCCCCCAGTCAAGCCGATGTCCTTGATGCTCAGGATGCGGCATCCCGCGAGGCTGAACGCCAAGCCTTTGAGGCCGAATTAATTGATCTCAAAAAAGAAACCTTAGACTCAGCCTATGCGGCTGGCTTTGAAAAAGGAAAAACAGAAGGATTTGAATCGGGCTCTGCAGAGGCATTGAACCAATACCAGGCAGATTCAGCCGCATTGTTAAACGCTGTTAATGTGTTATCCAAAGAAGAAACAGATTTAATCAAACACTCACAAACGGGTCTTGTCACACTCGCAAGCAAAATTGCTCGGCGACTTTTATCGTGCGAATTAACCTTAAATCCGGACGTGATTCATCATATTGTGTCCGAAGCGTTAACCAAAATTACAGACAAAAGCACCGTTTCAATTCGGGTCCATCCCGATGACTTACCCGCCCTGCAAGCGCATCAATCAACACTCAAACAACTGGTGCCCGATATTCAAACCCTCCATCTGGATAGCGACCCCGATATTGAACCCGGTGGCTGCATGATTGAAACCAGCTTGGGTTATATTGATGCTACGGTCGCCACCAAATTAGCGAGCATTGAACTCGCTATACAAACCGTTGATGGACCCACAAAGTCTGAGGCTGTTTCTGACCCTGAATCTGACCCTGAGTCTGAACCTGAGTCTGACCTTGAATCTGACCTTGAATCATCGTGAGCCATTTTGATTTTAATCGCTACCATGCCGCCATTGACCATGCAAAACTAATTCATGTCATTGGCAAAGTACTCAAAGTCATTGGCTTGGTAATTGAAGCCCAAGTTCAGGGCGTTAGTATCGGAGAGCTGTGTGCGATTGACCACCCATCGGGGGATTCTGTCTTAGCCGAAGTGGTTGGGTTTCGAGAAAAACAGGTCCTACTCATGCCCCTCACAACCACGCAAGGCATTCGACCGGGCGCTCGCATTTTTGCGACCGGAAAACCCATACAAGTCGGGGTTGGCCCAGGGTTGCTGGGCCGAGTGCTCGACGGACTGGGCAACCCGATTGATGGCAAAGGCCCACTGATTGTTGATGACCACTACCCCATTGATCAAGACCCCCCCAACCCCATTGAACGGCCACGCATTAACGACCGGTTGGCTATGGGTGTTCGGGTTATTGATGGGCTACTCACTGTTGGAAAAGGACAACGCATCGGTATTTTTTCAGGGTCTGGTGTTGGCAAAAGCACACTCATGGGCATGTTGGCTAGAAATTGCGAATCGGACATCAACGTTATTGCCCTGATTGGAGAACGGGGGCGCGAAGTTAAAGACTTTATTGAAGAGTCTTTGGGAGATGAAGGACTCAAGCGATCCGTCGTGATTGCCGCCACGTCCGATCAAGCCCCTCTGATTCGCCTCAAAGGCGCCTTACTGGGCACTAGCATTGCTGAGTATTTCCGAGATCAAGGCAACGACGTGCTGTTTATGATGGACTCGGTCACCCGGTTTGCAATGGCCCAACGTGAAATTGGGCTGGCAACCGGTGAGCCACCCACTACCAAAGGCTACACCCCCTCTGTATTTGCCATGCTTCCACGACTCATGGAACGCGCTGGCATGGCTAAAACTGGATCCATCACGGGCATTTACACGGTATTGGTTGAAGGGGATGATACCGATGAGCCCATTGCCGACTCCGCCCGAAGTATTTTGGATGGGCACATTATTTTAAGCCGAGCCATTGCCGCCAAAAACCACTACCCCTGTATTGACGTTAATATGTCTATTAGCCGATTATTCAGTCATTTGTCCGATGACGATCATGTTAAGTTAGCGGGCAAGTTGCGTGAAATTTTAGCGCAATACAGTGAAGCTGAAGATTTAATTAACATTGGGGCTTATGTGAGTGGCAGCAACCCCAAAATTGATGAAGCCATCAATAAAATAGACCGTGTGAACGATTTTTTAAAACAAAGCACCCATGAGTCGATTAGCTTTGAGGATACCCTTCAAAAATTGCGTACAATTGTATGAGTCAATCCGGCAAACAAAAACGATTTAAGTACCGCCTTGAATCGGTCTTGAAAGCCCGTGAAACCAAAAAAAAACAACAACAAGCCACCCTATCCAAAGCGCAACGCATTCAAGCTGAAGAAAAACGAAAAGAAGAAGAAATAAAGAAATTTCAGGCTGAAAAGTATATGGAATTGCGAACAGAGCTCAGTGCTGGCGCAACGGTTGATTTTAATTCATTAATCTTACGAAAAACCCACTTGGAACGACTGGCCAAAGCCGTGGATCAACAAATCGAAACCCGTGAAAAAGCCGACGCTGTGGTCCAAACCGAACAAGAAAAGCTAACCTACTGTACACAGGCCGAAAAAATCATTAAAAAAGACAAAGAGAATCGACGAACGCTCTGGAAACGGGCCGTCCAACGCGAAGAAATTAAAACCATTGACGACATTGCATCGGGTCAGTTTGTACGCAAACAACAAGATCAATTTATTGACGAAACAGACTAAAAATGCTATAATATAGTCATAATTTAATAGAAATAACCATGGGTAGGGAAAATGAAAAACTTAAACATTAATCAGCTGACTGTATCGCTTCTTGTTGCCCTTGGTGTTGGTCTACATGTTAATTGGTGGATAGCGCTGTGTTCAGGTGCCTTCGCTGGGCTGATTTTCCAAATCATTGTTGATACTCACCATGCCCGTGTTCGTCGGGAAAAAGCGCTCGTTTTAATTGAAAAAAAACTGGCTCGCATTCAAGAAAGTTTAAAGAAAAAGACAGACTCAAGCACCGACACCAACCCCATGTGCATTGTTGTTCAAGAAATTAACAAAGAAAAACCGCGGGATGAGCGCAATTATTTTGTATTAACCGATCCGGTTTCCGAATCCGATTGGTTTAAACTCATGAACAACATGAGCCAACTCAAAAATGCTACCCGAGTCCAAGCCATTTTTCCCAGTCACCCCAGCACATTGGCCAACCGAACCCTCTCAAATTTTATTTCAGACCAACACTCCGACAAATCCTTTTATTTCCCATCGCATTTGATTAGTTTTAACTAAATGCGAATCCGTATTGGCAGCGGCGTATACCGTGTAACACGATGGGCCATTACTGGCATCGTCTATACATTTCAGCGTCTCTTCGGCCGCGCGTATGATCTAGAATCCGCTATTCACATTGGGGATGCCCTATTGGCCCGATGCCATACATGGCGATTCTTTAAACACCCCTGTCCCAATCAAGCACCCATTATGGTATGCGGATTGGCATTTCCAAGCCCTGTTACGATTGCAGCCTTTAAAGCCGACATCCCCAGTTTAAATTTTTGGCTAGCGTTGGGAGCTGGTGGCGTTTGTGTTAAAACCATGCGATTACACCCCGCATCGGGGAACCCCCGACCACGCGTTGCCGAAATATCCATACGAAACACCCGGTGTTTAATCAACGCATTGGGACTTCCCAGCGATGGGATTGACACAACCCTTCAAACACTTAAAACAAGTCCTGTTTTATCTGTAGGGCGCCCCATTGGCCTAAGCATTTATGGTGAATCACTGGCCGATTATACGGCATTAACACAACGTATTATAGCCGCTCAATTACCCGGGCCTCATTATATTGAACTGAACAGCAGTTGCCCGAATCTTGGCCACGATACCAACGATAGCACAACCAGTTTGGTGGATATTGTAAACGCCGTTCGAGTCCTAACGCCATTGCCCATTAGCCTGAAGTTATCCCCCATGTGGCGCGATCATACCCTGGATATTTTGATATCCAGTTTAAGCGATTGTCCGGATATTATACTCAATAGCGGCAACAGCCACTACCAGACCTTGGATGCGCTTGGCCTCAATACCCACACGCTGTCCATGCCCGGTGGCGGCATTACGGGCACACCTATTTTTGAGGCGACACTCGCCCGTATTAAAACCCTAAGCCGATACCAGCGCCCCATGATTGCAACGGGTGGCATTTCAACGCCGGAGCAAGCACGCGCCGTGTTAAACGCCGGTGCCTCATTGGTGGGCATTGCCACCGGTGTTGTGTTTGATCCCTACTGCATTGTTCGCATTAACCACCATGAATAAATACAGCCTTATTGCCGGCTGTTTGGGGCTGGTGGCGGTCTTGGGACTCTGGCTATATCCTTGGGCCAACCCTGCAGTAACGCTTCATGTCAAGCCTGGGACGCCTGCCATCCATGTTGCCCAGGCATTAAAAAACCAAGGGGTGATTCGATCCACAACCGTATTTAAGGCCATGACTGCCATTGTTGGGAACCGCATTAAACCCGGTCCCCACCAGATCCCCGAGTCCGTATCTTGGAAACAATTATGGGCTATTTTAGAAACTCCCCCCACTGTAACATTAACCATTATTCCGGGAATGGCACTCCCAGAAATTGCACAGGCCTTGGCCACCGTGGACCCCCGAGACCCTCAGCAATTTATTCACTATGTTCAAACCCAGGCCAAACATGATTTAGAGACCGAATTTCCGCTATTGAAACAAAACCCAACCACGACTTTAGAAGGATATTTATTTCCCGATACCTATTTTATTGAACCCGGCATGTCCGATGCGCAGTTGGTGCGCGTGTTTATCCAGCAGCTGCACCGCCAAGTATGGATGAAACACCCCTCCAGCCAGGCTAATTTTCACGCAACCCTAACCCTGGCTTCACTCATCGAAAAAGAAAGTCAAAACCCCGATGAATTTGCCAAGGTGTCTGCGGTGTTTCACAACCGACTCAACCGAAATCAACGCTTGGAATCGTGCCCCACTGTTGCCTACGCACTGGGCAATTATCGCAAAAAAACACTAACGTTTAATGATTTAACGGTTAAATCTCCGTACAATACCTACCGAGTCTTTGGCTTGCCCCCCACACCGATTGCCACCGTGAGTGCAGCGGCATTCTACGCGGCCATTCACCCGGAGCCTAACTTTCCGTTTTATTATTTTGTTGCCGATGGAAACGGCAATCATATTTTTTCAAAAACCTATCAAACGCATTTGCGGCATCAGCACGCCCGATTGAAACAACGCGCATTATGACAACAGGGCGTCTTGCTCATCACGCCATGCCTTGTAATCCCGAACCCACTGCGCAGCTTTCATCGCTTGTTTGTCTCGGCGCCGTTCATTGTACGTCGCATTGGCCCGCGATTGAGCGACCCCTTTATTTAAAAATAGTCGCTTATCGGCTGTCAGTTGCTGAGTCATGGACTCATTCATGCGATAAAAATACCCTTGGTCAACAAACACCCGACGGTTACCCGAAATTGAAATCCCCGGATCATCCGGATTCGTCCAACCGGCTGATTCAACCGTATACACCGACTTATACGTCGAAAAATCGGTATCTGACGAACCCTCGGCCAATTCCAGGGCCCGGTAGAGCGTTGCCACAGGAAACGCCTGCAGCCATTGCTGATACGCTGTATGAGCGTCATTGGAATCGCTCGCTTCCCCCATACTTTCAATAGACGTTTGCGATTGAGCATATAGCCCCGATGCGCTAATATCATCACCCGTTTGAGCTTGCAAATACCGAACAGCGCCGTCCATAATCTCCTGGATAACGGTGCGCAGCGGATCCCAAGCCATTAAACGCCGCTCAATACTATTTCGATCCAGCTGCGACAAACCAGTAACGGCCACGGCATTGGGTGTCCACGTTGAATTCTGATACGTCCCATGCTGCCACTCAAACCCATCCGCCACTGGGGACACCCCCACCCACGTTGGGGCTTCGTCGTCATCAGCCGGCTGAGACTGAAACACCCAGGTTGTGACGCGTTCACTCGAATCTCGAATCACCGATTGTTGCCGATAGACCATCTCCGGATCGCCCAGGGTAATCGATAAATCATGGATCATAGCCCCCAACGGATCCGTATCAATGTCGCCCGCTAATTGCTGATCAAACACCAGTTGATCTTGGGGATTAAACGTGGATAAAATTGTCTGACGCGTTTTGGATTCACCCACCGCCGAATCCGACCCCCATTGATTAAATCCCTGGTTCGCCCATCCAAATAAATTTCGGCGTCCCTGTAAAAATACGTGCTGACTGGTAGCCAACAACACCGCTAAGCTATAGAGCGCTGCATCGGATAACGGATGCCCCTCAGTGGCCATATCCTGTGCGTACGCCAGACTCTGTGACTCGGTTAACTGAAACAAATCCTCCTCTACATCATCCACAGACACAATAGGTGCCACCATATCTTGAACAATCGAATCCGGAATTCGACCATCTAAAAATTGAGGCACCAATGTTCCCATGGAATCCCGCTGTATTTGGTTCGAATAGCGACCCGATACGCCCGGGCGGCCAACCAATGACCAAATCAACTGACCAACACCATAATACGCATCATCCGAATCAATAACGCCATCGTCATTTAAATCCCCCCGATACACAGACGGGTTAATCGACTCGTCCAACATCCCAAGCTTGTTACTCACCGTCTGGCGCATGGACCAATAATAATCCCCATCGCGTTGTGGCAAACGACTGCGCTCCGCATACTGTTCCGTTGACGATAAACTTTTAAAATAGCGGGCTTCATCCTGTGGTCGATCAAAAAACTTATTGAGCATGCCCAAAAACATCCGCGTATGCTGGAATGACCCGTAGTTATCGGTATCCTGCCACGACCGAGTGTAATACGCATCCGCCAAATCTTTTGGTAAATCGGGCTGAGCCATATGAAAGGCTTTTCCATACATCCCAATATCACTGTTTGGATTATATGGAAAGAATGATTTATCAAAATATGTTGCCAATAGACCCTCCCTACTCGTATCGCTCCTATTACCCCACAGCGACTAAATCTGATACAATACGGTTAAGATTTATGCGCTGCCTCTATATTTTACTATCGAGATAAAATCAAAAAAAATTGTATGGACAATAAAAAAGAATCAAATCAAGCAAGTTTCAAGTCAAAATTTCTAACCTGGGACGAATTTCGTCAGGCTAATTTTATTACTCAGCTTTTTTTATCCAAGGATCCCGATCTTGATACCGTCAGCCAGTTGCTAGACTGCCTGGACAGCTGCTCAGAAACGATTGCATTTCTGTTAATCAAAACACTGTTTGCCGATTTTTATACCTATCGCCAACAGCTACTACCCTACATTCAAAACGCCCAAAACCCCGAAACAATGCGGTTGTTAATGATTATGCATATGACAACGCCCAATCACTTAGACGAAGAGACTATTACAGCCATTGTTAGCCTATACCTAGATCCCCACGATACCGCCATGGAACCCGTCGTTGAAGCGTTTGTAAGCCAATACCCTGAGTTAGCGTTGCCCAGCTTAATTAGCTATGGTCTAAAGCCGCATACAGCCATTCGCAGTCAGTTATTGTTGCAAATTATTGGGCAATCAAAAATTAAAGCCATTCTTGGGGATATCAACCAATTCCCCACCCCCGTGATTGACTGCATTAAACAAATCCCGCTAAACCCGAGGCCCCCTAAGACGCCAGGGATTTAATTGCCTCAGCCTCACTATCCACAATAACGAACTTGGAGGCAAGCTGAGTAATCACCAAAACACGTTTAACGTCTTTGGTAACATTGCACAAAAAGAACGATCGTCCAATTCTTTGGGTCTTTCGATGCCCTTCAAACAACGCCCATAGCCCCGAGGAATCGATGTAGGTAATATTGGTCATGTCCAACAAAATATGAGGGGATTTTTGGTCTAAAACGGTTTCAATTAGTTCAACAAATTTGCCCTGGTTTTCAATGTCAAATTCAATACCATCCGACAAATCTGTGTCACCATCCGATGGAGAAAATTCGATTTTCAATATGTCAGACTCTAGCGTTTTTGTTGAAAGTTCCATGTATTTTTTGTTACCTTAAGTACAGTATAACACAAATCTATACCGTTCATTCTACTATAAATTTTGTCATTGTCAATACACCCCCAAGCTCGGTTTGTAGAAACGAAACTTCGTCCATAAGTTGTTTAATTAAAAACACCCCTAAACCGGACCCTTCTAGGTGAATTAGGGGCGACGTCTGCACCGAATTCAAAAATGATGCATTCTTTTTCTTGGTGTCTTTCATAATAATGACCAAGCGATTGGGATAGTACTGCAAGGTGAAATAAATTTTTTCATCTTCTTTGCCGCCGTAGACATGTTCAAGAACATTGGCCTGCGCTTCATTAACCGCCAATTTAATATCAAACTGGCTGGATTTTGAAAAGGGCAATGATTTTAAAAACTGCGCAATATGATGCCGCGCTTCGCTAATACTTTTTTTATGGGTTTGTACAGAAAACGTTTTAGATTTTGTTAATTTCATTTCTGTTTTCGTATGAGACGATTTGCATGAAATTAATACAATGGTTAAATCATCATGCTGAGCCCGACCCGTTGAAAACGAGGATACGTGGTCATAAATCCGGTTAATTAGTGCTTGTCCGGTTAAATGATCGTAGTGACGAACGAGCTTTTTTAACCGACGATACCCATACGAGCGATTATCACTACTGCGGGCATCCACCAACCCATCGGTAAAGAAGCACACAATGTCATCGGGCTTTAATTGAATCTTTTTTTCGTTGTATACAATATCGGCATCCATACCCAATGGCGGGTCCTTGGCCTTTAGCATGTATTCTTTCTCTTGTGTAAACCAAATGGGGGGCTCATGACCTGCGTTTGAATACCAAAACTCACAGGTTTCCGTATTTAACACCCCATAAAAAACGGGAATGAATCGACTAAATAAACTTTCTTTCACCATAATATTATTCAACCGTTCAAATAACTGGCTGGGCTGCATATCGTGATGAATATTAATCTGCACCAAGGTCTTAAACATCACCATATACAAAGCGGCTGGCACGCCTTTGCCAATAATATCCGCAATCATAATGCCCACACATCCATTCCCCAACTCAAAAAAGTCATAGTAATCGCCACCAATCACAGCGGCTGGTTTAAACATAGCGCCAAATTGAATGTGCGGGGACTCTGGAACTTTTGCCGGCAACAATTGCTTTTGAATTGAAAAGGCCACTTGAATCTCTTGATCCAACTTTTGATTGGATAACGTGTCTTCAATTAATTGTGCATTTTGGATCGCGGCCGCACTCAACGCCGTAATCGTCGATAATGTATCAATGTCACTCTGTATAAGCTGCTTAGACTCTGGTTTTGACTTTTGGACCACGTGCAAAATCCCAATTAACTTATCTTGCAATTTAATTGGGATACATACGTAGCTATCCACCAACACTTTAGTCTTTTGATTCAACAAGGCATCGCTATGATAATTTTTAATCGCCAATAACGTCTGTGTTTCAACCACATGCTGAGATAACGTTTGCCCCGATACGAATCGATATTGACGTCTGATCTTATCCGGAAAATTTTCATGAACACGGGTCACAAATGCCGTGCCTTGCTTCAATTGAATACACCCCATATCGGCATGCCCAATTGACAACAACAGCTGCAACAAAACGGATAACAACCGATCCAAATCCGTAATCGAATTCAAAATTTTAGTCACCTGCTCAATAATCGACAACCGCTGCTCATTCACCCGTTGAATGTGGGCCACCTTAGTAATATTTCGCAACACAATAACCGTCCCAATCGGGCGCTTATCCACCCCACACACCGGGGCAATATTCGCCGATAACACCAGCTCGTTCGCATTCAGCTCAATATCGGTGAACGCTTTTTGCTCAATAATGGACTGAACCAACAAATCCATTATCCCTAAATCGCTTAATTTATCCAAAATCGCATTGGATGACACGTCCGTACTAATCTGCAAAAATTGCTTTGCCGCACGGTTAACAATATCGATCTCATGATGTTCATCCAACATAATCATGCCTTCGGTCATGGAGCCGATCATGGACGATATTTTTGTTTTTTCAGACGCACGAATAAATTTCATGCGCCATAAATGCGTTGAAATTTGGTTGCTAATCGTATGCAAAAACGTATAATCGGATTGCGTATAGGCTTGATGCCGATGCGTCCCCAAATACACAAGCCCCATAAATTGCCCGCGAAAAATCAAGGGCACATTGACCACCGAATTGAGTTGTTTAATTGTACTTAATTCTTCAGAGACATTATACCCAATTTGCCGAATAATATTGGCTGATCGCGCATCCACAATGCGCCCCAAAAATGGCAAACTGTGCTTGAGCACCTCATCGCGCACATGTTCAACCAATTGATTGTCAGCCGGACTATTTAAATAAAAGACCACTTTACTGGCTGCATTGGACGTAACCCCGAGCAAAAATACGCAAAAGAGATCCATGTCCAACACTTTTCTTAAGGCCTCAAACATAATGGAAACCGCCTGTGAATGCGTCAAGGACTGACCCAATTCATACGATATTTCATGCAACACCGACATGACAACATAATCACTGGATTCTGGCTTGTCCTGCGATTGATCCTCCAGCTGTCGGCGCAACACCACCGGCAACACCTTGGCGGCCAACCATTCGACTGCCTCGGCTACCGCCGGATCGCACACTCCCGCATGCCCCACCGCAATCACACCCATGCACGCATGCCGCAACGTCCGCAATACAAAATACTGCGTGTTATGCGCCGGGGGATCCTCCAACTCAATGGGACTGGATAATTGATCAACCCCCCAATTCAACTGCCCCACTTTTGTTCGTAAAGCCGTATAGAGCGAAACAGACACCAGTGGGTCCGCATCCACGACTTTGGCCACCACCTGCGCATTGTCCGGTTCAAGAATAAGACTATGCACCCGATACGTTGCATCAATGGCTGTGATCCGCTCAACAAATGCATTGAGTATTGTTAAAACATAACTGGCAATTGATGACTCTTCACAATACTGTTGAACCGTCACCGCCATCGCACTAGGCCGTCATAAAAACGCTTGAATCTGTCTCGCTAAATCCGCCAATGCTTCGGGGATTCCAGGTCGAGCGTTCGCAAACGATAAATCCCCAGTTCCTTGAATGGGTACCAAATGAATATGCGCATGGGGCACGTCCAACCCGGCCACCAATACCCCCACTCGGTTGCAAGGCACCGCCTGCTCAATGGCCCGTGCCAAGCGCTGGGCAACGGTCATGCTGGCGTGCAACACGGGTTCTGGCAAGTCAAAAAATCGATCAACTTCCACCCGTGGGACTAACAAGGTATGCCCACGCTGTATTGGATTAATGTCTAGAAAGGCCACAAACTGGTCATCATCATACACCCGATAACTGGGGAGGTCACCCGCAATAATTTTTGAAAATAATGATGTCATAATTTGGAAGTGTGTTACAGTATATTAGTATGGCATTATTTGTATTGGTTTTCAAATTAATTGCCCCAATATTTATCATTGTATTTTTGGG
>Ga0181574_10000266_pt1 | contig 48294 bp, 65 predicted proteins | sample 101ome_24_FD_145600 | JGI IMG/M metagenome (GOLD analysis project Ga0181574, IMG submission 145600) | Coastal salt marsh microbial communities from the Groves Creek Marsh, Skidaway Island, Georgia - 101410AT metaG (spades assembly) | ecosystem: Environmental > Aquatic > Marine > Intertidal zone... | reverse complement strand
ACATATTCGTTGTGCTACAGATTTAGATGACTTTAAAAGAATGAGTAATTTAGATCTTATGTGGGCAGGCGAAATGGAACTACCTAAGTACAAACGATTTATGTTGATCGGCAGGAAACATGTTTAAGTTTAGTGATTTAAAAAATATACACTTCGAAATTACTAATCGTTGTCAGGCAAGTTGTCCTATGTGTAGTAGAAATTATCACGGAGGATTAGAAAATCCTTTGATAAAATCTCAAGATTGGACACTACAAGATTTTAAAACAATAATAACAGATACAGTACTAACACAACTTGAAGGATTTTATTTTTGTGGAAACTTTGGCGACCCTATTATTAATAATGATTTAATTGATATGTGCCAATATAGTTCAAGTGTAAATCCTAATTTATATATTAGAATACACACCAACGGCGGCGCAAGAAATAAAGATTGGTGGAAAAAATTAGCAAAAGCATTACCGTCTGCTCACAATGTAATTTTTGCTATTGATGGATTAAAAGACACTCATTCGTTATATCGAATAGGTACAGATTTTAATAAAGTTTTAGATAATGCTAAAGCGTTTATACAAGCAGGCGGCACAGCTGAATGGGCATTTATTAAATTTAAGCACAACGAACATCAATTGCAAGCGGCAGAAGCACTTGCTAAAGATTATGGATTTGCACGTTTTACATATAAAGATAGTGCAAGATTTGTTGCTACTAAAAACTTTGAAGTTCTTAACAACAACGGAGAAGTTATATACAATTTACAGCCGCCTACTGGTAGTAAAATTAATTTAATTACACAAGATACTATAGACAATTATAAAGATATTGTAAACGCAAGTGAAATTGATTGTTATGTAAAACAAACCAAAGAAATCTATATAGATGCATACAAGAATGTTATGCCGTGTTGTTTTTTAGCAAGTATACCTTATAATTATAGTACAACTAATGACATAGCAATAAAAATAAAAACTGAAATTGAAAATCAATATAAAGATCTTGTTAATGATTTAGGTAATACAAATGCATTAGAAAAATCTATTCAAGATATAATTGACTCAACATCTTGGCAAACTGTATGGAACAAGTATTGGAATGAAAAAAAGTTAATTACTTGTGCAAGGACTTGCGGAGTTAATAAACTTAGTAAACCTAAAGATCAGTTTATTGAAAAAGTAGAACTATGATATATTTTAACTCAAATTGGAAAAACATAGGTATTAGTTTAAGTGGCGGAGCAGATAGTGCTTTGTTAGCGTATCTTGTTTGCTCACAAGTTAAAGATACACGAGTACACATTTTAAGTCATGTTCGTATGTGGAAAACAAGACCTTGGCAACGTTACGATAGTATTAATGTTTTTAACTGGTTACAAAAACGTTTTCCTAATATTGAGTTTATTCGTCACGAAAACTTTATTCCACCTGATTTAGAATATGGTGATAAAGGTGCGTATATTGAAGATGAATATGGACAAGTTCGTAGCGGTGATCAAATTATAGTAAGATCTCATGCAGAATGGGTTGCTGTGACTGAAAAGTTAGATGCCTGGTATGCAGGTAAAACTAAAAATCCAAGTGATCCTAAAATTACAAAAGGTATGCCTGATAGAGATATTACTAAAGAAGATCCAAATGAACTTGTTAAAGAGTTTATGGGTGTTACAGTTTGTCATCCGTTCTTGTATACAGAAAAAGATTGGATTATTGCTCAGTATGTTGAACATGATATTTTAGACTTATTAAATATCACACGTAGTTGCGAAGGCGACTTTGAAGATTTAGATTATACAAATTATATACCTGGACAAGAAGTACCAGAATGTGGAGAATGTTTTTGGTGCCAAGAGCGTAACTGGGCAATGGATAAAAATAATGTCAAATAAGATTAAAGAATATCAAGACACAATACATAAAGTTAGCGGTACTCCTACTTTCTGTGTACTACCTTGGATACACTTTGCTACAAGACCCAATGGCGATATGCGACTATGCTGTAGTGCAAACGCAAGCGGTGCTGGCGAAGATCACGAAGTAGGTCTTGTTAAAATGGAAAACGGTCGCCCGGCAAACTTTGGTCGTGAAACACCTATGGAAGCATGGAACAACGACTATATGAAAAGTGTACGTACAACTATGCTTAAAGGAGAAATACCTGCAAGTTGTACAAAATGTTTTCAAGAAGAATCAAAAGGTATTGTAAGTAAGCGTATTTGGGAAACAGGAACATGGCATGAAGATGGCGTTGACATTCCGGAACTTATTCGTCAAACTAAAGAAGATGGCACAGTACCGGAAGAGTTAGTATATTTAGATTTACGTTTAGGACATACTTGTAATATTAAGTGTGTTATGTGTAGTCCTCATGATAGTTCAAAATGGGTTTCTGATCACAAGAAACTTATTCCTGTATTACAAGATCCTGAAGTTAAAAGACAAATGCAATGGGATCGCAAAGAGTTTAATAACAAGTGGCACGAAAAAGATACGTTTTGGGAAGAAATGTATGCACAGATTCCTAATTTAAAACAAGTATACTTTGCTGGCGGCGAGCCTTTGATGATTAAAGAACACAAGCAATTTATTGAAGAAATTATTCGTCAAGGATATCAAGATAAAATTTTACTTCGTTATAACTCAAACGGTTTGTTAGTAGATGAAGATTTAATTGAACTTTGGAGTAAGTTTAAAAAAGTTAAATTTGCAGTAAGTATGGATGCATGTCATGAACGTGATGAATATATTCGCTATCCAACTGACTTTGAAACTGTAGAACGTACTTTACATTTACTTGATAATACTCCAGATAATATACAAACAAGTTTAGCAACAGCAATACAAATATTCAACGTAAAACATTTGCCAGACTTTATGAAGTGGAAAGTTGAAAGCGGATTTAAAAAGTTAAATTCGGGTAACGTTCCAGGCGGTGTGCAGATGGGCGGAGGTTTAGTTAATATGCACTTATTGTACATTCCTACGTTTTTAAGCATACAAATTCTACCTAAAGAAGATAAGCAAGAAGTTGAAGAACGCTTTATGGACTTTAAAGACTGGCTGTGGAAAAACTATAGACAGGACGATGACTATTGGAAAATTAATCCGTATGGTTGGAAACGTTGGGAAGCAGTATTAAAGCATATGAACGCAGAAGATAATAGTTATCTGCTACCTGGATTTAAAGAGTATACAAATAAACTTGATGCTATTAGAGGATTGCAAGCGGCTAAGGTATTTCCTGAGTTAGCACATTTATTGTAATGACAGATTTTACTACTCTCGAGCCAGTAAGGGATAAATTTTTTCATGTAGAATGGGAAACAACTCTTAAATGCAACCTTGACTGTAGCTATTGTGGTGACGGCCACGACAATAAATTACCACATCCTTCATTAACAGAAAGTTTAGATACTGTTGATTTTATTTTTGAGTATGTAAATTATTATATGGAGCGAAAGCCTCAAGAACATAGGCATGTTAATATAAATGTATTTGGAGGCGAAAGTTTATTCCATCCTAAAATTATAGAAATTTTAAAATATTTACGAAATAAAAGACAGGAATATGATTTTAGTTGTAATGTAAGTACAATTACAAATGCTATTGTTGGACCAAAACTATGGTCAAATCTTGCACAATATTTAGATTATTATACAATTAGTTATCATGCTGAAAGTACTACAAAACAGCAACAAATGTTAAAAAATAATGTATTATATTTAAAATCAAAAAATAAAAATTTTCAAGTAAACATTATGATGCACAATAAACATTGGGATAATTGTATTGCAATGGAAAATTGGTGTAAAGAAAATGACATTAAATATCATTTAAGACAAATTGATCATGATTGGTTTGATAGAAGATTTAACTATACAGCAGATCAAAGTGAATATTTAACAGGAGAAAAACCAGCCGGATTAGGATTAATTGCTATTGCGGCACTTACTGGACAAATTGATTTATCTAATCATGGCAGAGCTTGTTGCGGCGGCCAACCTATGTGCTGTGGCTCTAATGAAGTTGATTATGTAAAAGGTAATAACTTTAAAAATTGGTCGTGTTCTGTAAATGAATTCTTTTTGTATATAAAACAAAATACTGGCGAAGTATACACAAATAAAGATTGCAAAATGAATTTTAAAAACAAGGTAGGACCAATAGGACATTTAAAAGATACTAAATCTATTCTCGATAGTATTAAGAAAAATCCTGTTATTACTTGTAAAAAGAAAAGTTGTTGGTGCGGATTATGTGCGCCAAAAGCCAAATATAAAGAAGACTACGAACGTATAATGGTTAAGTATAGAAATGAAGTTAACTAAAATACAAAATAATTTAAAACCTAATCAATTGCGTATTGAATATATGTTGGGCAATTTATGCAATCATAAATGCTCGTATTGTTTTCCTGGAAGCAATGAAGGATCGCACCCTTGGCCTGATATTAATCAAGTTAAAACTAATCTTTCTCATTTATTAAACTACTATGAAAAGAGAGGTAAAGATTATTTTCAATTATATCTAATAGGAGGCGAACCAACATTATGGAAAGAACTTCCTGAGTTTTGTCGATATTTTAAAGAACATTATAACTGTCAAATTAATATTTCTACAAATGGATCAAGATCAATAAGTTGGTGGGAGAAAAATGCAGACTGCTTTGATGTGATAGAAATTAGTGTACATCACGAGTTTGCAAAAGTAGAGCATCTTAAGAAGGTTGCAGACCTAATATATAAAAAAAATATATATGTAAACTGTAACGTATTAATGGATTATGGACATTTTGAAAAATGTAAAGGAATTGTAAATCAATTAAAAACAAGTAAAAAGCGTTGGCCAATAATTGCTAAAACAGTAAACATAAATGGCGCAACTTTTTATAATAATGAAGAAACAAAATATCTTGAAAACAGTTTAAAGCGTATGCCTAATTTGTTTTGGTATTGGCGTGTTAGTGTAGATACTGAGATGAAATTAAAACTAACATTTAGTAACGGTAGTACTAAAAAAATTGTTGGAGATAATTATATCTCACTTCATAATCTTAATAAATTTGAAGGTTGGACGTGTGACTTGGGATTAGATGTTATTAAGATATTTCAAGAAGGAACAATACGATCAAACTGTCAACAAAAATTATATAGATTAAATTATGATTATAATTTATATGATAAAGATTTTGTTAAAAAATTTAATCCAAGATTATGCAATGTAATATGTCAGCAAAAAGTTTGCGGCTGTAGTGGAGAAATTAGTATTAATAAGATAAGTCCTGAATATCAATAGCCTTTGGAACACACATTCCGCAACCACATCTATTATTTGGACATACTATTGTTTTATTAAAATTGCTTTTAGCGTACTCTAAAATTTTATCAATGTTATTTAAATTGCCTATAGGGCCTCTTAGACCGTCGTGTAGTGCTTGACAAGTCTGATGATGATATACGTTGCCCGTATGTTGATCAATGTGTAAAAAGTACTTGTTTACAGTACAATACCAGCCTTTAAAGTTAGTATCAATAAAGTTTACATCTTGCCATTCACCGTTTACTTTACCTTGCATACAACGTCCGCCACAGCAGTTGCGACCCTCTTTAGGTTCTGTAACTCCTAAATAATTAAAATACCATTGTTTTTGCTCGTCTGAATAATCATGTGATGTTCTGCGATTACTGCCATCAGAATCAATAAACCATCCCTTGCGTTCTACAATGCCATCGCCTATTGGTCTTGGGTTATGGTTAATACCTAATTCTTTTAATTCGTTACATAGGTTAACACATTCATCAAAGTAATCAACATGCATCATTACATTTACTTGAAACCATAAATCAGTTTTACCAAGTAATTTTATATTTTCAATTACTTGTTTTTTCAATACAGGATCTGCCTCTGCATGGTAACTAACGGTTATACCGTCAAATAGTTCTGATATACGTTTTGTATTTTTAGGATGCCAGGCTCCGTTTGTTGTAAGACTTAATCTAAAACGTGTTTCGTTATTATTAATATATTCTGCAAGTTTCCAAAATGCAGGATTTACTGTAGGTTCGCCACCTGTAAAATTTATATTTACAAGGTCGCTATAGATTTCTGTATACTCTCTTACAAACTTAAAAGTTTCTAATAGTTCTTCGTAAGTGTGTAATGGACTTTTTAAATCATGTCGACTTGCTTCACAATAAGTGCAGTCGTAGTTACAGCGTCTACCAATGTCCCATGTAACCATTAGTCTTTCAAAGCCAGCTAATTTTACAGCAGTTGTTTTAATCATCTTTAACCTTTGAAAGAGGAATATCTGCGGCACAAGTACACCATTCTCTTGTACATATAATAGGTTGTTCTGGAATTTCAAAGTCGCCGTCGTATATATTACCTAAACTGCCACCTACACGACAAGTGGCACGATGCACATCACCGTCCCAGTTAATCATTAAACTTTCAATTCCGGCATTACATTTCCATCCTTTAAATTGATTTTTATGTTCTTTGATAACGTCATTAGCATGAATTTGTATACCGTCGTCAACAACACAGTTGGGTAATGCTGTAGCAGTATTATCAATTATCCATTGTAAGTCTTTTTCTTTATAACGCATGTCGTCAAACCAGTCGTGTTTTTCAGTCCAACGAATCCTACGAATAGCATATGGAATATTGTGTCCGTGTAGTCTTGCAACAGCCTGTTTTACATTTATCATATGTTCGTGGTGCGCCATTACATTTACATGAAAAGGAGTGCATTCATTTGTTTCATTTAGTTGAGCATAAAATGTAATATTATCTAAAGCTCTTTCCCAATGCTCGTTATCAAAATGTAAACTAAACACATAATGACTTACTGGTTGTCTCTCATACCATTCTGGAGAGCGTAGTCCGTTTGTAGTTACATTAACCCAATCTAATCTTTGGTGTGCATGTTCGATTAATTCTTCTATGTCAGGATGTACACACGGTTCACCACCTGTAAAACTAACACGAATAGGCTTACCTATTTCTGCAAGTGCATCAACAGCATCGAGTAATACTTTTATATTAGTGTGAGGACTAAAGTTGTCATGTATTTCTGCAGGACAATACGCACAGTCTAAGTTACAACGCTTACCTAAATTCCATTCAACTTTGATACTATCTTGATGAGGCCATTTAGATGTAATGCTATACATAATTTTTAAACTCCGGATTTACACTAAGGAAATCTTGCCCGCGAGTTTTGTCTAATGCACGATTAAAGTTTACACAATCTTGCCAATGTGTATCATACATACATTTCGCCTGTAAAAAGTTAATATTATCGTCAATTTGTTGGAGAGTTACTTTTTTAAGTAATTCGTTTTCTTGTATTATTTTATAATCTAAAACTTTGTTTTTCATTTCATGCAACTGAAAAACTACTTTATCCTTTAGATCAGGCGGCAATGTTTGCGCTGAAAGTGCCATAGGATAGTTTACACGATGCGAGTAAAAAACAATGCCCATTTCATTTAAAAAGTAATCTATCACTTTATCAATTTGCATAATATTATTTGCTTGTACAGTAAATGCGCCTACTACTCTGCTTACGTTAGGAAACGATTTAAATACTTTTACATTTTCTTCTATTTCACTAAATTTGCCGTTGCCTCTAATGTACTCATAGACATCGTGTATACCGTCTATACTTACGTTTACAGCAATTGATTTAAACTTAGGCCAATAGTCGTGTATGGTACGTCCGCCTTTTATACCTAACGTAGTGCCGTTTGTAGCATACTTTAGTTCTATATTGTCGCCATACTCTGCAAGTTTGTCAAGTATCTTATAATGATAAGGATCCATTAATGGTTCTCCGCCAGCAAACTCTACCCTACGGAAGTGCGGCAATAGTTTTTCAAAACTTGTCCACCAATTGTCTGAATTGTCAAACGGACCAATATACTGCCCAGGTTTGTCTACAAGTTTTTCAACTGTAGGAATAAGATAATTGTTTTCTTTTTTATAAAATTCTGTAACTTGATCCCAATCTTTCCAACTTGTGCTATCCAAAGGATTACACATACGACATTTTAAGTTACACAGGTTATTAAGTTTAATTTCCATAGTAGGAAATTCAAATGGCATTGTGTAATCTTCTTCTAATGCGTCTAATGCATCAGGGTATAAGTTTATACGTGCCTCAGGTATTACCCCTGCTATATGACGCTGTCGTAAGCTCTGTACACCCTGATCTTCGAGGTCAAAGCACGGTTTGCATACATCAGGACGCTCGTTATTCAGTACTTGACGGCGTACTTCACGCATAGCATCACCATTCCAAACTTCTTCAAGACTTTCGTTTTGAATCCATCCAACAGGTTGACTACGACAACATACCTTAATAGCACCATCTTCGCGTGTAGCAAGCCCTGTAAAAGGGTGCATACAAAATGTGCATGAGTTACTGTTCATATTGATACTTATCCATTATATGCGTATATAAATATTATTATGATATCGCCTACTAATTATACAATAGATTTAACTAAATTGCAAGAGGCAAAGGAAGAATTACCAACTGTAGATTTTAAACTTGCTTTAAACCAACCTACAGGAGACTTTTTCTACGAACCTTGGGAAATAAAAACAGAATTTCAAGGTACAGTGTGGGATGATATCTTACAATCATTAGGCCAAAATATAGGTGAAGCAAGACTTATTAAGTTAGAGCCTGGAACATGTTATCATAGTCATAGTGATATTGATAATAGATGGCATTTAACTATTGAAGCAAAACAAGCATACTTGGTTGACATTACATCTAAAAAAATATATACTTGTGTTGACGACGGAGTATGGTATGATATGAATGCAGGCACATTACATTCTGCAACTAATTTTGGCAACACTGACAGAGTACAGTTAGTAGTTAGACAACTTCTACCAAAAAACGAGTTAGAAGAATCTGTAAATGTAATAGTGACACTTAAACAATATCGCCCAGATTTTCGATATATTTTTGATAATACATTAAGCCCTTGGCTTAATTTTCAAGCAAACAATGCAAAAATTTTAACTAATTTTAAAAACGAAAATAACATAGTATCATTTGATATTGATCCTAAAGCAATAGATAATTTAAAAGCACTATTAGATCCTATATTTGAAGTAAAGGTGGCGTAATGGACTATGTAGGAAATACTGGATCCCTTATTGATTGGGATAAAATAACATCTTCGCTTGACAGTAAACAAGGTTTAGTTATTGGTCATGCAGACGAAGCGTTTAAAGATGTAGAGAGAACTCCAAACGAAGATGCACAAATAAAAATGCTTATAGAAGCCGGATACAATGACATGGATTCTATTGAATGGGCTAATTTTTTCTCAGGGCAAGACTATGATACTAATATTGACAAAGTTTTTGGAGATATTGTAAATGCAGACTGTATGGTATCTTGGATTAGTAGAATACGTCCGGGAAAATGTGTTCCTTATCATTGGGATTTTAACGACGAGTACACTGAGCAAATTGAAGCAAACCGACCAAACGTAGTTAGATATATTGCACACATTTGTGACCCCAGTTTTGGACAAGTTTTTTGGTGTGAAGATAAATGTAACTGGAATGAAGAAAAAGGTGCAATTTATAAATGGAAAGATTTTGAATCATACCATGGAGGGTCAAACTTTGGACTTAGAAAAAAATACCTTTATAATTTTTTAGCAGTAAGGAGATCTTAATGGCAGAATTTGTAGGAAACTTTTTTGCTGGAAAATGGGATAGTATTATTGCATTACTTTCAGTTCAAGACGGAGAGCCAAGACGCTTTGATCAAAAGTTTTTTGAAAATACAGATGGACGTTTTGATGAAAATATTAAAATGTTAAAAGATGCTGGCTACGATAAAGTTGACAGTGTTGAATGGATTAATTATTATCCAGGTAAACATTTTGACGAACTATGTGTTAAAGAATTTGAAAAATTTGTAGGTATGAAATGCGCCAGAGCCTGGATTAGTAAAATCCGTCCAGGCAAATATGCTCCAATACATAAAGATATTGATGATAATATTGAAGAATATCAAGCACAAGGAGATTTGTATAGATTTAGCACATTTATTAGTCAACCATCTCCTGGCGGAGTATTTGTGTTTGAAGATCAATGTTTTCATTATGAAACTTCAGGAAATACATATAAATGGAATCATTATATGGATTGGCACGCTGGCGGCAACTGTGGACTAAAAGACAAGTACATGTTTCATTTTTTAGGGATTAAGCAATGAAGTATATAGGTAACTCAAATAAAGAAATGAACTGGCCAGAGCTTATGGATATATTAACAAGTATACCTCCAAGAGAGCGAGGAACAGATCAAGAAGACGATATTCATATTGATAATCCCAAAGTACAACAATTAATAAAGGTATGGGAAAACGCCGGCATTAAAAATAGTCCGGACATACAATGGGTTGATTTTTTACCGGATATGCATTTCCCTGCAGAATGGGTACAAAAATTTGGAGATTGGTTAGATGTTGAACCGGCAGGTGCTTGGGTAAGTTCAGTTCCTCCAGGATACATGGTTCCTTGGCATCCTGATTATAAGATGCCAGACGAAGAACAAGAATGGCTTGCAAAAGGGTATTTGCATCATTATACCTGTTACATTTGCAAACCAAGTTTTGGTCAAGTATCGATAGTTGATAAAGATGCTGTCTATAATGCAACACAAGGAGATGTGTACGAATGGGACGATTGGCAAGATTGGCACGGCGGTCTTAATATGGGTTTAGAAACAAAATATATGTTTAACTTTTTTGGATGGAAAAAATGAAGTCAAAGTATTGTATAGATTTAAATTTACCAGTTAAACATCCTTTAAATAATTTAGACTGCATTCATAGAGAAGGAACTGATCCTGATATATTTTTTGTTGATCATAGTGACGTTAGTGATGAATATAAAAGTTGGATTGAAGAACAAGACTTAGTTATGACATATCCTCCTTTAATTTTTTATACTCCAACTTCCCATCAGATTGGCATTCATATTGATGGCCCTGGAGAATTAATGGACCGTGCTTGTATGAATTGGTGTATTGGCGGCCCAGGAAGTTTGATGAATTGGTGGTCAATAAAAGATGGTTGTGGGCCTTTTGAGGAAACAGAAACACAAGCAGGTACACCATATGCACAATATCATCCTAATGATTTAGATCATTTACACAGTCAACCTGTAAAATGGCCAAGTATAGTACAAGCTGGTATCCCACATAATGTTATGAATGGAAAATGGGAACCACGTTGGGTAATTAGTTGCGATTTAAGTTTTAAAGACAGACCTGAAGATGGCCTAACAATGTCTGAAGCAGAAGATTTATTCAAACAATGGATAGTTTAGATACAAAGTTTTATACTGAAAACAAAAGCAAAAGTTTTACATTTGCTCCGTTGCCTGACGGAACTATAGAAGAACAAGCAAAATGGATTATGCAACAAAAGCATATTGGTTGGTTAGAATTAGATAACAGTCATCCAATAGAACTAATTGATAATCTAAATTATTATCCACATAGAGGACATGAAACACACACTGGCTGGAGTAGTTTTTGCTTACACGGTTTAGGAGAAGATAAAATTGCAACAGCACCAACATATGGTTATGATGAGTTTGAAGCTCCATATAAGTTTACAGAAATTTCTAAAAATTTTCCTAAAACAATAGACTATTGGAATAACTTTCCAGCCGAAAAGTTTACAAGAATACGTTTTATGAAAATTGCCGCAAATGGTAGTATTAGTGTGCATAATGACGGTTATGATAATGTTCCAGAAAACTTTGATCCCCTTGATGGTATATTACCAATTAATGTTGCTATAGTACATCCTAAAAATTGTGAAATGATTATAGAAGATTGTGGCTCAGTGCCTTTCTCTCCGGGAAAAGTTTTTCTAATTAATGTAGCAAAAAATCATATGGTAGTAAATAAATCTAATACTGATAGAATACATCTTATTGCAAATATTATATTAGGAAATAAAAAAGCAGAATTTTGTAAAATGCTGGTTAAAAGTTATGTCAAACATTGTTGAATACAAAAGTAAAAATACTGATATTGTTTTTTTAATGGTAGACTATACGTCTAAAATTAATAATGACTGGACAAGAGAGTTAGTTAAAAATCTTTCTGATTTTGTATTATCTAATATTGTACAAAAAGGTTATACAGTATTACAAGGTATAAACGAAAAAGAATTATTAGATAGTGCTAAAGAATATAAACATGCAGTAGTTTTTGCTACTGGTACTGAATTTACAAACGGGTCAAAATTTTTTGAAGCACTTGAAGAAGCAGTAAAGAAAGAATATTTCCTACAAGGGCATATACCAGATAGAGGCGAAGGCTATTATCAATTACATGAGCAGTGCTATTTTATTAATTTAGAAATATATAGAGAATTAGAGTCGCCTGAAATTGGTGAGTTTTCTTTTTATAATGAACATACACAAATAAAACCTTTGCGTAGTAAACAAAATATACACGATGATTACACACCTATTTGGATTAAACCTGGAAACAAAGAACAGCATTACATTCATAAGTGGCATGGCTGGAATATTTTAAGTATTGCATTTCAACATAATTTGCCAGTATTAATTTTTGACGAAAGTATTAGAGATAACAAACAATACTACTATGCAGAGTATCAGGAATCATTTGATCTTGCACAAGAGTATATGTATGGAAAACAAACTGTAAGTACACAGCCATTATTTTATCCACTTAATACTGAAGAAGTAACTGAGTTAGATGTGGAAGTTATCCATCAACTTGTTACGCAAGCAAGTGGTTTAAATTGGATTGATCTTTTATTAAAAAATGGTTATGACGAAAATACTACTGTTACGTTTGTAGATAATAATTTTTTTGCTTTAGAGTGTATGCATTTTATTACACAATGGAACGGAAAAAATTATCCGGATATGATAAACAAGTTTACTAACTTTAAGACACGGTTTGCAGATTTTACTATGAGTAAAAAACTAACTATGAATGCAAATGAAATTCAAAATCAATGGGATAAATTTTTAACAAAACATCCTAATTGGGAAGATACATGGGACCTTATTAAAGCAAGAGTAGAGTTTAAATTTATTCATGCAGATTTAGTATTAAATAGATCATTGCCAGTTAATGTTTGGTTAGAAGATTGTCAAAATACAGTTGTACATCTTAGTCATATATTTAATTACGACCCTGTTGCTCCATTTACGCCTTTAAAATTAAGAATTGATAACGAAAATAATTTAATACAAAGAATAGCAGAACATTGTCCTACAGCAAAAATTGTATTTGATAAAAGATCTGCCGAAGGCTATATAGATAGTTCTTATATTGATTCTGCTGAAAATATGGATTTAATTAATAAAGGTAATTTAAAATTACCTACTTGGCATTATGGAGATTGGTCATGAAAATAGCAATCACAGGTCATACAAGTGGAATTGGTAAAGGCATATATAATTTTTACCAAAGTAAAAATATTGAGGTAAAAGGGTATAGTTTAGAAAACGGGTATGACATTAAGGACTATAATAAAATACTCGACGATAGTATTGATTGTAATATTTTTATAAACAATGCATACAGTTATTATACCCAAAGTAAAATAGTTGAAGCTTGGGGTAATTTACACAAAGACTCTAAAGATTTAATTATTAGCACCAGTAGTATTGCCGCTGAGCCATTATTAGAAATAGAAAATTTATTTCCTCATCTTGTTCCTTATAGCAAAGAAAAATATGCTATAAACAAAGCAAGTTGGAATTTAAACCATAGCGAAGCATTATGTAAGGCAAGTGTAATTATGCCAGGAGTCGTAGACACAAGTTTTTATAATCCATATGACACTGAAGAACAAAATGGTATAGAATTATATAACAGGGTTATGGAAACAAATAGTATTATTACTGTAGACGATTTAGTTAAGACTGTAGATTTTATTGTTCAAAGTTGGAATGGAAGAAATTTTATAGCAAGTATGACGGTGTTAAATGCATATTAAAGATTGGATAAACAGAATTTCAAAATCGCAAGAATTATTAGGTGGATATTCGGTCTGTCCTTATGCTAAAAATGCACAATATGAAATTGTTAATACCAACGGGCGTAACATTACAGCCCCAACGGGAGATTTTGAATTAGTAATTTATGTATTACCGGACGATTATTCACAAATAAAAGTTGAAGAAATAGCACAGGAATACAATTTATTATATAAAGAATTGGTATTTTTACCAGATCCAAAAGATCGATATACAGAAATTAATGGTGTACAAACAAATAACGGAAAACAAAATTTAATTCTTTGCCAGCCAAGGGCTAAACTAACAGAAGCAAGAGAAAGACTTGCTAAAACTGAGTATTATAGTTATTGGGACGAAAATTATTTACAGGAGATTTTAGATACATGACATGTTGGACAGAATATGATCCATTAAAAGAAGTAATTGTAGGCGACTGTAATACTTCTGGAGATTTTGATTGGTTCCTTGACGATAAAGTAAAACCTAAGTTTAACCTTATATTAGAAGAAACAAAAGAGGATTTACAAAATCTTAGCGACTATCTAACAAAGATGGGAATTAAAGTACACAGACCTATTCCTACAAAATTTAATGGCGAAGTAGATTTAGGAAATTTTAAAATACCTAATCCAGCAAGTCCTATTGTTCCACGAGACCAATACTTGTCATATGATAATAAAATAATACAGACATATACAAGCATGGTAGATAGATATCTTGACAACTCAGCATACTATCATATCTTTAAAGAATTTTTTGACCGTGGTTATAATTGGATTAGCATGCCACCGCCTGTATTAGAAGACTTAGCAGAAACAGAAAAATGGTGGATTAAGGGAGAAGAAATTTATCACGATAAATTTAAAGACAAACTTCTTTGGCATACAGCAACAATGTTTAAATTAGGTGATGCTTTAATTACTAATACAAACGGACCTGGAAATAATCTTGGATTAGAATGGATGTCCCGTAACTTAAATGATATTAAGATAGTAGAAAATAAAGACACACATCAGCAAGGCTTTGGCCATATTGATCACGGTTGGTTTATGACTGATGACGAAACTGTATTTTGTGTAGATAAAAGTTGGGTTCCAGCAGTATTACATAATAAAGAAATTATTGAACTACATGAATATTTTGATCCGTTTAACGAAGAAAAGTTCTTTATGGACTATACAAGTACAAACGGAAAGTATAGTGTTGAATGGTTAGATAAATGGCTTAACGGATGGAAAGGATATTCTCAAGAATGTTTCTTTGATACTAACGTATTAGTTTTGGACAGCAATAATATATTGTTTACTAATGAGCAACCTCGTATTTTTAAATTGATGGAAAGTAGAGGTATTAACTGTCATGTAGTACCACAACGTCACAGTTTTTTCTGGGAAGGTGGTGTACATTGTTTAACTTTAGATTTAGTTAGAGACGGTAACAAGAGAATAATATTCTAATATTGCGTTTTCAAGTCTATTTTTAAGATCAGTAAAGTATTGTTCGTCAGCATTTAATGGAATACAAATTAAAACGCCTTCTTTCATATCATTCCATATACCTATACTAATGCCGTGTTTAGTACACACAGTTTCAAAATCGTCATTAAAAGGACGTTCTTTGTTTAGGTCTAAATGAAACATCAATCCATGATGTCTATAATCACTAATGACATTGTTATTTTTAAGATAATCAAAAATATCCAAAGAATTTTCTAAAATTTTAGGATAATTGTCATATACATTTTCTTCTTCAAGACATTTTATATAGTGTAACGCACTAAGTATTCCAGGCATTGAAAAGCTGTAAGTAAATCCGTGTTGTAATATTTGATATCTTGCATAATCGTATACACGTTCGCTCACCATACATGCCGATAACGGATAAAATCCACCAGTTAATGCTTTACCTAAAGTAAAAATATCTGGTTTAACAAGATTTTCAAATCCTAAAAATGTTCCTGTTTTGCCTCCGCACATTGCAATGTCGTCAACAACAAGAATTATATCATATTTGTCGCAAATAGCTCTAAGTCCTTGCCAAAATTCTTTAGGTAAATTATACATACCCATTTGCCACGAGCAAGTTTCAATAACTATACAGCTGACATCATTGTTTAATGAATTTATGAGTTGTTCTAATTTTTCAAGATCGTATGGAGATGAGTGACATTTGTCATGTCGTCCATAATAGTCGTAAATATAATCACATCCGCTTATGCTTGTACTCATAAACGTACTACCGTGATAAGCATATTCAAACCCTATAATATGTGTCTTAGGAGATCCTTTTTGAACATGATACATATGTGATAATTTTACAGACGCTTCAATACTGTCGCTACCTGATAGTGCAAAAACACTTCTATAACCGCCACTAATATCATATAATTTTTGTGCAAACTCTAATACATGCTCGTTAGTTAATAAAAATTCTCCAGTACTTGTAGGATTAGTTTTAAGTTTTTCGGAAACACTGTCAATAAAATCTTCTCTATCAAATCCTAAAGTAAAGCATCCGCAGTTGCCTAACCCTAAGTCAATTACGTCTTTGTTATTTTCAACAAAGCCAAATTTTGTAAAGTGAGATACATTGCGTGGAACTATGTCAGTAGAATGGTCTGTAAAGGGAAATATTAATTTTGAATCTGTCATTTTATTAAACTTAGTGAAAGTGCTATTCTTGTATCAGTAATATTTTCAACACTGTGAATTTCTGATACGTTTAGTTGGAACCAATTGTCTTGTTCCAGTTTATGTGTTTCTTTTATCTCTAATTTTTCATATGGTATACAAGTTTGCGGATCAACTGTTTTATCTTTAAATGCATCTCTTACTTTATAGTAACACGTATCTGGATCGCCGCCTGTATCAATTATATATAAAACTGCATGTGTTCTTATTTCGTCTACATGAGGTGCTACATATATACCATTTCTAATCAATTGAATAGACGAATATGGAACTTCAAATGGAATATTATCTTTAATCCAATTTTGTATTAAACTGTCTGTTTCTAAAAATTCAAAATCTGCCATTTCGGAAAAAAACTCTTTAGACTTATTAAAAGGTATACCTAAAGTATTATCTTCGTTTATTGAAATATTAGATACTTCTTCAATTATAGCATCGTTTGCTGACATGTGTACATCAGCAACTAATTTTGTTTTATAGTTGTTTACAAGTTGTTTTATATGAGTTTTGATCTCGTCTGAAGGATGCGGTAAATTTAATTGTTCAACATTCATATTGTATTTATGGAAGCACTTATGCCAATAAATATATTTTGAATATCAGGAGATCTAAATGAAAATAGTTATTATTGGCGGCGGTAGCTCAGGTTGGATGACAGCATCTTGGCTTAATCGTTACGTGCCTAATAACGAAATTACACTAATTGAAAGTCCAAATGTAGCAAGAATTGGTGTTGGTGAATCTGTAACAGTTCATATTAAAGAATTTTTAAGTGCATTAGATATTGATGAAACTCAGTTTATGTACGAAACTGGCAGTGTATACAAATATGGAAATAATTTTATCAATTGGGTGCATGGCAAAGGCGAATGGGAAAATTTTACATTTGGATGGAATAAAAGTCAACACCATTTGCTAAGGTCTCCGTATCACGGCGTTAACTGGTTAGATCATAGAGATGTAAAAGCAGACGAAGTTAGATTTACTGATTATTGGTTAGAGCTGTATGATAAAGGCTTAGTAGATAAAAGTTTTACACACAGTTACACTTGTTGGCATCATTTTACAGAACCTAACTTAGCACCTTATATTGAAAACAATCCGTATTTAAACGGTAATGATTTAGCGTGGGCATACCATATTAACACAGAAAAGTTTGCAGATTATTTAAGAGATTATGTGGCAGTACCACGAGGCGTAATTAACAAATACGCACATGTAAACAAAGTAGTTACTAATAGTAACAATATTGAAAAACTTATATTAGATAACGGTGAAGAAATACATGCAGATTTATTTGTTGACTGTTCAGGATTCCATCGTGTATTAGTTAATAATTTTCAAGATGTAAAATGGAAATGGTATAATGACCATCCAGGCGACACTGCATATGTTTGTCAAGTTGATTATGAAGATCCAGAAACCGAAATGGTAAACTATACTAAAAGTATAGCAATGGACCATGGATGGGTTTTTGATATTGACTTATATCATAGACGAGGAACAGGTTATATTTTCTCAAATGATTTTGTATCTGACGACGAAGTATTAAAAGAATATCATGAAAAGATTTTAACTAAGCCTAAGTTTGAACCAAAAAGGTTACACTGGGATAAAAAACGAATGATTGAACCTGGGTTTGGTAATGTCTGTGCTATAGGAATGACAATTGGCTTTGTTGAGCCTATGGAAGCAAATATGCTTGGTGTAATATCTAATAGCGCCTGGGAACTTACTCATGCATTGGCAAATAACAACTACAATATTGATACAATGGATTGGTCTGTTTATAATAAGCGTTTAGGGTATACGTTTGATGATATTGCAGATTTTATACTTGTGCATTATACCTTATCTCAGAGAGAAGATACTGATTTTTGGAAAGAAATGAGAAGCATAGGAATTAAAAATAATCATGAACAATTATTAATAGACAAGTATTTAGATCCTAAATCTACTATTGATAGCGCAAGTCATGCTGAAGGATTCTTTCCTGACTTTATGTGGTTAGAGCTTGCCGCGGCCTGGGACTTGGATTTAAGTAAATGGCCAAGAAAAAAGGTTGATCTTGAAGAGGTAGCATTAGCAAAAGCACATTTTGAATACCTTGACAAAGGTTTAAAAGTTGCTTCGAAAAGATTCCAAAATAACTATCACTTTTTGCGAGAGCATAGATTTAAAGGAATGTCATATTTAGAATGGCTTGAGAAAAAGTATTAATATACTTCTTTATAAATTTGCGGCAACGGGTCTTCGGGCCATTTAACGTATTCAGTTAAACTATGTTTGTTTAAAATAGCAAAGTCTACCTTACCATCTGGCCATACACTGTCTATAAAGTTTGCACGTTCTTCGTTAAGTATAGGACGATACAAATTTATATTAATAGGTTGTTCACTGTAATCACAAGTTGTATAAAATCCAAATGCTTTTAAACTACTATTTTTTACAAAGTGATAACAAGGATACATTGTAATTTTATAAACTTGATTTTCCTTTATATCTGCAACAATTTGTTTTAATTGTTCCTTCCAGTTAGGAGCAACGTCATTTAAGTTACGGCCCGACTCAATAATTTTTTCGCAACATTCGTTATTCCATTCTATAAACACTTCTCTAACATTAGTGTCTATGTCAACTAAATTAGCACACCAATCATATTTGTTAAATTTTTTAAGATATTTTACTTCTCGCTGGAAACAATCTTCTGCAAGTTCTTCGCTTATTGGTTCGTTTCTAAAACTATTAGTTGGGTCAAATCGCATACATAGAATTTTACCATCTGGGCTTACTAATGGTTCGTATATAGCACCCGTAGGCCAAGGAGTTCCGTGACTATCTACACTATAGTAATGATTCCAGTTAGTAGTGTTCAAGATTGTGTATACCTAATTTTTTTCTAAATTCTTCTGTAAATGTACAATCAATACGTAGACCGTATTCTTGTTCTTTAGATCCTTCACCACCATGCCAGTCTTGGTCATTCCAAAAAGCGGCATTAGAATTTATGTAATGTTTATTTTGGGTGTCTGGATCCCATATATAAAATCCTCTTTTTGTGCGATATCGTATATGTATAAATTCATTATTGTGCGAAGTATATCCTTGATCATCTCCGTCCTTTCCGTCTAAATCTCTATGTTCAAATGCATGTCCGTCGTGATCGCAATGAAAGAAAATAACACGACCAATACGATTAATAATATTTTGATCAACAAGATTTTCAACCCACTTAACTACTCCTGGAAAATATTTTTGTTCTTCAGTAGGCTTGCGCTCTGCATTGCGTTTATCCCAAGAACCTTCTTCCCAAAGAAAATAATAGATATAAGGATCATTAGCACCTAATGCACCTTTAAGGTAGCGTGTAAATAAATTACGCTGTTTATAGTCTTTAAAATCTGTTGGAAAAATTTCTTGACCGTGTAATTTAATAGGATCGTCATCTGGAAGTTCTTGATACTCTGCAAATGCTTTATATATTGGCTTCCAGTTTAAAATATAACTCATGTCGTCAAATTTAAAACCTGGTGACATCCATGTTCCTTCTTTTGCATAATCCCTTGCTTGTGCAAAACCCTTGCATATTTCGGGGTGCAGGTTTTTAAATCCTTCTACATCTAAGTAGGGATCTAAGTTAATATACGGTTTTCCGCCAATTCCTTTAATCATACTAATACTTATCGGTAAGTATGTATATGAACACAGAGTTTGATTATTACTACAATTTAGACGGAACTCGTAACAACTTAGTGTATACAAGTTTAATATCTAAAAACAAACAAGTATTCTGCCAGTGGTACTACAACGACGGAGTTTACCATAAAAATAAAAACGAGGTTGTAGATCCTAACTTAATGGAAGAAAAATTTAAACGAGAAATTAGATATTTGTCGTTAATGTCTGTTAAGTATCCAGACCTTGTACCTGTGTATAGTACAGATATCCCTGATAATAAAATTTATTTAGAAGTTGATGGCATTGATTTTTGGAATCGTGCAGAATGCAAGATAGAAAATTATAGTAAAGTAGTACCTGATTGGCAAGATCAAATGCTTGAAATAATTAAAGCACATAAAGAATTAGGCATACACAAATACAGTATGCATCCGTCAAGTTATTTTATCGTAGACGGCAAGTTAAAAAGTATGAATTATTTCTTTACATATAGTAAAGGAGAAACACCAGTTAGTATTAAAGAAGTTGAAAGCCATTTATCTGTTAATAGACGAGATAAAATGAAACAACATCTTGAAACATTAGGAATTGAATGGGATAAGCCACAGTCGTGGGAAACAATGGATAAATTATGTTGGAATAGTTTTAGATCAAACTATCCTGATGACTTTATAGAGAAAGCAATCAATGTATAAAGTAATTCCGTTTTCAGATGATCTTGATTTAGAAGAGTTTTACAGTAAAGCAAAAGCAAAAGGTTTTGAAAATAATTCGAGTCGCTTTTGGTTAAAAGATTGTTTTCGTAATGAAGCAGAAAGCGAAACTTGGATACTTTATTACAACGACAAAGCAGTAGGAAGTGTAGCGGCACACAGTTTTCCAGAAATGGGAGACAATGCATATCGTATTGCCGCTCGTACTTGTGTTTTTACAGATGAGTTACCACTAAATAATTTACGTACAGTAAAAGGTATCACTACACATCAAAATGCAACAGCACAATTTTTAATACCCACTTGCATTGAATGGGCTGGTAAGAATAATAATTTATATATTACTTCAAATGAAAATGCAAGTGGGTCACAGAGATTAGTTCATAGAATATTTTTTCCAGCATTAGTTAAAACTGGTCAAGCAGAATTAGCAACTGAATTAGAATATAGAGGTACTAAACAGAGTGTATGGAAAATAAACGTAGATAGATTTTACGAAGAATTAGAGAAACACGGAAAATGGCAATAAAAGAAACAGTTAGTTTATGTGAACATTGTTATAGGCATGTTCCTGCACAGGTATTTGAACGTGACGGAAGTGTATGGATGTCTAAAGAATGTCCAGATCACGGAGTTGTCGAGTATATGATTGAACGTGATGCATTGTTTTATAATTCTTTAGATTACGATGTACATGCTTATGACATACCTAATAGTATTATGATAGAAGTTACAGACAGGTGTAATTTAAATTGTCCGCACTGTTATCATGAACCAGAAAACAAAACAACTGATAAACCAATAAGTTCTATTATGTTGCAACTTGAAAAATGGCCTGTTGATGCCGGTGGTGTAATCCTTGCTGGAGCAGAACCAACTATTAGAAAAGATTTACCTGAGCTTATTGAAACAATATACAATTGGCAACAAACTACAAATCGCACACATCAAGATATTACTATCCTTACAAATGGTGTAAAATTAAGTGATAAAAAGTGGGTTCAAAAAATTAAAAATGCTGGATGCAGAGCTGTTATGATAGGAATGAATCATCCTTCTTATCAAGGAGAAACTGTACATCGAAAACAATTAGAAGGTGTAAAAAATTGTAAAGAAGTAGGTTTAATGATATATTATATTGGTTACACAATTGAAACCTATGACCACTTGCCGTTTATTTTAAATGAAATACAAGAATTAGGTGATAGTGCTATACAATATAGAATACGTGCTGGTAGTGATATAGGTAGAAATCCTGACGAGCCTAAAGTATTTCTTAGTGATAATGTAAATGAAATTAGAACACTTGCTATAGAAAATAACTGGACTTGGGAAAAAATACCGGGTGATGATAATTTATATCATTACATGGTTAAAATTAATGATATTACGCATCGTATTATACAATGGAGTGATCCTAAAACAATTGATATGAAAGAATTAAAATGTGGACCGTGGTGCGATTTTGTTCCTGGGAAACCTGTTAGCAATTTCTTACATCAAGTTATGTTACGTGATGCCGCTGTAAACGAAAATAGAATATTACTTGATACTGTCCCCCAGGAATATACCTTTAGATCGCGGAACGTGTTAAGAAGCGACCATTGATCTGTTTAGGGTTAAAATATTCTTTAACCTTTTCTTCTGCTATATTTGCATCAAACTCTTTACAACTAAAAACATCAATATAAGCAGATTTTGATTTTGTAACAAAATGTGCTGTTAGGTTGCTTGTAGTAATCATTTGTAAAACGCTATAGCCTTCGTTGTCTGTGCCTGGTAATAGATATTCAATTTGCGGATCTCCATGTGCAATCATTTCAATTGATTCAATTGTGTCTTTTATAAATTTTTTAATATGAGATTCGTCTGTAATATTTTCACAGCCTGAACAATCTAATATTAAATGGTGTCCCCAAGGTGTTTCCATAATAGTCCTGCCAGTTCGTTGTGTGCATTTTGGTCATAATGCAAGTAGGGTTGTTGTTTAAAGTTATTGACCTTACACCAGCTTAAATAGCTGTTAAAACCGTCTAATTTCGTCATATAGCTGTATGTAACAGAAGTCATAGACAAGTGCATTACACGGGCTTTATATGCGCTACAGAGGCTATTTACGCAGTTATATACGTACTTTATATTGTCGTATTGTCTTAAAATATGTTCAATATACATATCATTAAACGGATGTATCATAGGACTGCTTTTAGAATCTTTGTCTATCATGCCTGTCCATTGCACACCTGCTTGTATAAAATTATCTGAATCTCTACCTAAGAAAAGTCCTTCGTCTGGATAATAAAATTCAGTTCGATCTGGACTTGTATAGCCAAATATTACTAAACAATTTTCTTCAATAGTATCGATAAGTTTACGTAAACTACGATCATTACTACCGCCTGTTAGTGCATAGTTTTCACATGGAACATTTAACTTATTCGCAAGTATTTGAGGAAATGCTAATTTTTTGCCTTCAGCATCTGCTTCTTCTAAAGTAATTTTACCTTGCAAATAATCGTTAAGCGTATGAGTGGAAGCCAGTTCGCATCCTGCAACGTGGCTGTCACCAAAAGCAAGTACTTTCTTAATATTATTCATTAAATACATTTATGTTCCAAGTCGTACTATTTACCGACGCACCATACCCCCACCATCGAATTCGTGGCTACGGTGTGCATCGTATTGCATCTGAAATTAGAAAGAATGGCTATAGTTGTTTAGTTGTTGATTTTAGTTCAGCACTAACTTTTGAGAAATACAAAGAGCTAATAGATTTATCTGTTGGTGACGAAACTCTTATGGTAGGATTTTCAACTACCTGGTTACCATATCGTTTGCCAAACCAAGAAGGGTATACCAATGAAATACCTGGACATGATATTGGTGAAGATAATAGATTTTCAAGCGATAAAACTGAAAAGCATAATTGGCGAACAGAAAATATGGTTGCAGAGTTTGGTAAAGCACAAGTTGATGAATGGTTAAAATATCCTAAAACAATTAATCCAAATGTAAAAATAGTATTAGGTGGAGCAAAAACAGACTTTTATATGGACCTACCTCATGTAGATAATTTTATATTTGGCATAGCCGAGACTATGACTATAGATTATTTGAACAGTTTAAGTGGTAAAGGACCTAAACGTATATTCAATAAAATGATTGATTACGATAGAAAGGCACACAACACATCGTGGGATTTTAGAGAAAGTCAAACAAATTATACCGATTTTGATTTTATACAACCTCAAGAAACTTTAAACCTTGAAGTAGGTAGAGGATGTAGATTTAAATGTGCATTTTGTAATTTTCCGTTAATTGGACAAAAAAATGTAAATGATTATTTAAAATATCCAGAAAACATTAAAGATGAACTTCTTAAAAATTATGAAGAATGGGGAACTACAAAATACTTTATAGTAGATGATACATTTAATGATAGTACGCAAAAACTTGAAATGCTTGCTAAAGTAATGAGCGACTTGCCGTTTGATATTAAGTTTTGGTGCTATACACGTATTGACTTATTAGCCGCAAAGCCTGAACAAATGGAACTAATGAAAGAACTTGGAGTTGCTGAAACATTCTTTGGTCTTGAAACATTTAATGATAAAAGTTCTCGTACTATTGGTAAAGGTATGGCATCAAGTAAACGTAAAGATACCTTATATAAAGCAAAAGAAGTTTGGGGAGATCGTGTATGGATGGAAGGTGGATTTATGATTGGATTGCCTTACGAAACAAGATTTTCTTGGAGAGAAACTGTTGATTGGTTAAAACGTGACGATTGTCCGTTAGACATATCAACTTGTTATCCATTAAATATAGCTAAGAAAACTGATAGAAATAAATGGTTTCCAACAAGTTGGTTTGATAATAACTATGAACAGTTTGGTTATAGTTTTCCGTTAGATGATGGATCATTAGAAAGTATGATCTATTGGGAAAAGGATGACGATACTGATATAAAGAATTTTGGCGAAGCGGCACAAATGGCGGAAGAAAGTACAAAAGAATTACAACCTTATCAACGTACACGCCAAGGTGATTTTTATGTAAGTTCATTTAACGATCCCAGACTATGTGATAGAGAACGCACACTTGATATGACAGCCAAAGAATACGGAAACCTTATTAAAGATATTGACTTTGAAGAACTTTATTTTGATACTGTTAATAGAGATTATTTTGATAAGTTATTTAAAAAATTAAAAGGTTTAAATTAATGTTCAATGTAATTTTGTTTACTGATACACCTGAAATAGGAACTCGACTAAGAGGGTATGGTGCTCATAGATTAGCTTCTCATATAAGAGAGCGCGGATATACTTGTTTAGTTGTTGATTTTATGTCTGCAATAACACTTGACATATACAAAGAAATTATGAATTATGCAGTGGGCAAAGATACCTATATGGTAGGTGTTTCTGCAACTTGGCTTCCTTATAGAATGACATTAGTTGATCCCGATTTAGACGAAACACAAATACACGATCCGGGACGTACTGATGATACAGAACATAGACATGTTAAAAAAGATCAATTAGAAAATTTTTTAGATCAAAAAATGCAAACTGCTATGGTTAAGAACCAAACAGAGCCTTGGTTTGAACATGTTAAAAATCTAAATCCTAAAACTAAAATTGTCTTAGGCGGAACTAAAATAGGAATGTATACTGATATGAAAATGGTAGACAATCTGTTTATTGGATATTCCGAAACAATGGTTATAGATTATCTTGATAGTTTAAGTGGAAAAGCAATGCCACGTATCTGGAATAAAGTTATTGATCATGATCAAAAGGCTCAAGCACCAGTATGGGATTATCGAGTAAGTCAAACACGTTATACAGATTATGATTTTATACAATCAATTGAACCTTTGTCGTTAGAAGTTGGCAGAGGTTGTAGATTTAAATGTAAGTACTGTTCTTATCCTTTAATAGGACAAAAAAATATTAATGATTATTTAAAAGAAGCTGATGTTTTACGTGATGAACTAATGACAAACTACGAAAAACACGGAACTACACGTTATTATATTATTGATGATACATTTAATGATAGTGTACAAAAAGTAAAATATTTTTTAGATGTTGTAAAAAGCCTTCCTTTTAAGATTAGTTATTGGTGTTACTTAAGATTAGATTTATTAATGGCGTTTCCTGAAATGATTCCTATGTTAAAAGAATCAGGTTTAATACAATGTTATTTTGGTATTGAAACATTTAATCACAAGGCTGGCAAAGCAGTTGGTAAAGGCGGCGACCCTGACAAATTAAAACAAACACTTTACGAATGTAAAAGAATTTGGGGAGACGAAGTAAACATACAGGCAGGATTTATAGTAGGTTTACCTTATGAAGATTCTGAATCTGTTATGAAAACATCAGAATGGTTGTGTAAACCTGATTGTCCTATTGACATTAAATGGGTATTTCCTTTAAGTATCGGTCATGGAGATCATGAAGTAATGAAATATACATACAGAAGTGAATTTGACAAGAATTCGCATTTATACGGTTATTCAATTCCTGATAAAAAGAAATTTTGGGAATGGTTTAAAGATGATGATACTGATATTGATTCTATGGCAAAGGCAGAAGAAGTATCTTTAAAGGCTGAAGAACCAATATACAATAGACCATTTAAAAAGGATATGTATATAGCCAGTTTACCTCACCCTATACTGTCTGATATTGAACAGACTGCAAAAATGTCTGATGAAGAATACGAGTCGTTAATAGAAAGTATAGATGCGTCTGCTTTGTTTACTGAATCAGTAAACGAAACTTATTTTAAACCTTTATTGAATAAATTAAAGAGCTAATATATAACTTTTGAATGCGGCATAGTCGCCTGCGCCGTCTTGTAAGGCCGATTTTAGTTCTGCAATACTTATATATCCTGGAATAGTACCGTTTACAGCATCTACAAGTAATGAACTGTCGTCTGCAAATACACTACCATTTACATCAGCTGAAATTGACTGTGCTGTAATTTTACCTGGAATTGTTGCATTACCATTTGGATAAAAACCAAATTCAGTAAACTGAGTTTCACCTGTTCCTGGTACCGGAATAACCATACCACAACCGCCTGACAGCTCGCCAGTTACTCCGTCTACGGCTGTAACAAATGTAGCAAAAGAACCTGTAGTTTGATAGTCAGTACCGTTCCATGCTGATGTTGCAAATGCTCCAGTGATGTCACCTACATTCATTGTTTGTGGAGCATCGTATGTTCCACGAGAAGTAACAGTTCTTAGTGTAGGTCCTTCAAGGCCATCAAATACACCATCAATTTGAATACCGTCACCTTGGCCGCCAAATACTCTTAAACCTGAAGTATTATCTTTAGTACCAATTTCTACTGGATTTTCTAATCCGTCTTCGCTTATATTTGTACCATAAATTTTCTGCGTCCAAATAGATTTAGAAATAGCATCTACAATAGTTGTGCTGTCGTCTGCAAACACAGACCCAACAAAGTTACCATTAATAGAGTCAGCATAAACGTTATTAACAGTAAGACTTGATGTTGCGGCATCATAAACAACAGTACTGTCATTTAATACAATATTGCCTGTCATAATAGAATCAGATCTAATTTGACCGTCAACTGTTAAACTTTCTGTATAAACGTTTCTCCAGTTACTTGTAGTAGTACCTAAGTCATATGATGCATCACTTCCAGGAATAAGTGAACTACCAATTTGACCGCCTACAATAACGTTATCTTCAACGCCGTCGCCTAAATTAATGTTACCTGTAGCAGTAATAAATCCGTCAATTTGGATATTACCTGCACCAGTAATATTATTACCGTTTAAGTCTAAGTTTGAATTTAATGTTGGATTTGAGTCATTAATTAACTGGCCGGAAATTAAAATTCCGCCTTGTTCTAATGAAGTACTTGGTGCAACTTTACCGCCAACATACAGCTGATTTGTATCTGTTGTATATATCAGTTCGCCTTCAACAGGTGTAATACCTTGTCTTTCAGCATCGGTCCCACGTCTAATTTGTAATGCCATTCTTATTTCACTCCTGGAATGATTTTGCTATAGTATTTATCTCTTCCACGAATTAATCACTTTCTCTTTTTAAGGAAAGTTGCAGTGCGTTTCTTAATGTCGTTCTTGACTTTTTCAGTATCAAGTCTAAAATCAACACTGCTAATACTATCCTCATATTCATCTAACAATGACTCAAGTGCTTCTTCTAAATTAACATCTTCAGGGTTTCTGTTTGTATCAATTTCCCAAACTTTACCATCAGAAAACGTAATTCTGACAGAGTGTAAATACTCCACCGGAACTGCTTGTACTTCAATATCTTTTAAGATATCTGGCCATTGTGCTACTACTTCTTTTGGAAGTCTTGCTTTGTTTTTAGACACTCTCTTCAGACTTTTTTGCTTTGGCTTTCTTAGTTGGCGCCAGCTCTTCGGCTTGCTCTCGTAATGCTTTTGCTTCTTTAAACATTCTATCTGCATCACTTCTATATTTAGCGGCAAGCTCTTCGTCTGAAAGTACTTGGTTTTCTGTAGCCGCTGCCTGTACTTCTACAGGAGCTTCCATCTTATCTAAATCATATTCTTCTGCAACTACTTCTCTTTTAGCAGTATCTTTCACTGCTAAATCAGCAACTGTAACTCCTTGCTGTTCTGCAATAAGTTTGTTTAATTCAGCAAGATTAATTGTAGTTTGTGTATCTGGAACCATTTCTACATCTGCTTGTTTCACTTTTACCATCTTACCAGTAGTATGGAAACGAGCTAACATATTAGATCCATCGGATAGTTTTGTACGTGCCATTACATCTGCAAACTCATTTGCTGATTGTCCAGCATCAGATTCAACTGTTCTAATTAGTGTATCGTGATCTGCTGAATCTAAATTTTCAGTTGTAACAACAATAGCACTGTCGCTTTCGTTAGGAACTACCCTATAAGCAACAATTACTTTTCTTTGATTATTGACCATTCGGCCTACATGTTTTAATGCCATATTATTCTCCGTTAGTTTCAGGCGCCGCTGGGGGCTGTGGTTGCTGTTGTTGTGCTACAGCACCTAAGAAACCTTCTAATTTACCGTACGTTTGACCTACAGTAACCATTTCATTTGGTTTAAAAGCACCTCGTTGACTTGCAACATCAATAATTTGTTTAAGTGCTTGCAGATCTTGAACAGTTAAATCAGGGCCTGCCTGTTGTTCTGTTTCAGGTGTTGAAACATTATCTGTTTTTGCTTTATCGTCAGACATTTAGCGTTCTCCTTATAGTTAAGTGCTACTATTATTTACTTGTATTTAAGATGTGGACATGCCAAAGTGAAATAGGATAATTCTTTTGCATCTTCAAATCCTATTCTTAATCCTTTGGTAATTTGGTTACTTGCGTCCAAATATGAAACATTTGAAACAAAAAACCGTCCTTTTAAATTATTCTTAATCCATTTAACAATAGTTTCTTCTAAGTTATATATTTGTAATTTAAGATTAATAGACTCAAAGTGAGGCGGCAAAACTTGCAACCTCCTCACTTGATAAAAATTTAAAGGATTAGGTTCTTTAAATCGCTTCTTCATAATGTGTTGTTACTCCAAAGGGGCCTTCTAAATTCTTATCATGATGTGAATGAATTAAAAATACTGTATCACAGTAGTCTGGATCGCCCCAGCTATCCCATGCATAACCGTCTGTAAACATAATGAACTTCTTAGGTTCAATACCGTGTTCTTTCATATAAGTCCAGTTACACATAAAGTCAGTGCCACCGCCGCCGTAGATTTCATATTCAGTTAAATCTTTGCCGCCATCTGCACTAAATTCTTGTTCATTGTATACCTCAGTATCAAAGCACCAAATTTTAATATTGTAATCTTGATACTGGTCCATAATGCCTTTTACTTCGCCTAAGAAATCCTTTGCTTGACTATTACCAATTGACCCACTCATGTCAAGTGCAACACAAATATCAATTGTTTCATCGAAGTCTTGCCCTGGAAGAATAGCGCCAGTATGCCAACCTTTGCGGTTTGGACGACTAAATGTAAAGTCGTTTTTAACAGTAGATTGAATCTGTTGCTGTAAAATTTCACGCCAATTCATTTTAGGCTCAGTAAGCTCTTTAATCATACGCTGAACTTCACCTGGTGTATTACCAGCGCCTGCGGCCTGTGCCGCTTGCATCATAGATTCTTTAATTTCGTCTCTAATTTTTTTTGCTTCTTCTTTAGTAAACTTAGGCTTTTTCTTGCTTACACTATTACCCTTTGAATCTTTTTCTTCTTTGCCTTCCTCGGCAGCACCGTCATCGTCACCTTCACCGTCAAGGTGTTCGTCAAGCAACTCACCAAGTTCTTCTAAAAATTCTTTACCGCGCTCTTTTGCTTCTTCAAACAAGTCGTCATATACTGCTTCAGACTGCCAACCTTCATATTTAAAGTCTTGATAGCAATCAACAAGTTTAGGTTTTTCGCCAATGCGGTCTCTTACAAGAATGTTGTTTACAATGTAATCTGCGGCAATGTTATAAAGTACAGGGTCGCGATCATCTCTACGACCTAAGTGATCAAATACGCAGTGTAAGATTTCGTGAGCAATAACAAACTCAATTTCTTTGTTTGACATTGCATTAAAGAATTGAGTATTAAAGTAAAGGTTGCGTCCGTCTACAGCCGCAGTAGGTAACCAATCATCTGCCGCCATAATGCGTAAACGAGTTGCCATATTACCAAAGAACGGATGTCGAAGTAGTAAGCCTACTCGTGCAACAATAATGCGTTCGAGTGTTTCTTCACGCATTGCATCAAGTTCTTCTGGTGTAATATCAGGATTTGGTGTCCAATGTTTAGTGCCCGCTACGCTCATAATTTTGTCCTCTTTGCTAACTTTATATACTAATTATACACAAATATGACATATAAGTCAAGAAAAATGGGCAGTTTCCTGCCCATTTTTTATATCATGCCTGCTGTGCGGCCTGGATATATTTGCCAAATTTTTCATGAAATTCATCAAAACAATCAATTTCGTCTGGATCAATTGGCAAGTTGTATTGTGTAAGAGCAAGTTTCATACCCATAACAACCAGTTCTGTCTCGAAGTTATCCATTACAAAACGCAGGAAGTTGTTAACTTTAGCATCAAACTTTTTATCGTTCTTATCACAAGCTTCTTTAAGTTCATAGCAAAGTGAAACCGTTAAGGAATATGTTGCACTGATTTCTTTCGATTTCATTTCACTTACTTTGCCGTCCAAAATATCAGTTGGATTAGGCATTGAACTGGCAACCTTACGGTGTGCCATAAACTTGACTGCAAGGCCTTCGCCTACTGCACCACTTACAAGATCTGTAGTTGTGCTTTCGTCAAGATCGTCTTCGAGCAATTCTGATACAAACGACCAACTACGTGGTGTTGCAAAAGAACGTGAAGGAGACTTTGGATCAAAATCGTATAAGTCTTTCTTACTAAAGTTAAGAAAGCCTACAACGTCTTTATGAATTTTGTTATCAACTGCCCATGCAAACCAGTCATCAAATGAAACAGCAAGTTCCAAATGGATGAAACGATTTGCTAACGGTGCTGGCATACGATATGTAACACCCTTGTCAGCATCACGGTTACCAGCCGCAATAATCATTACATTGTCTGGCAGTTTATATGTACCTACCTTACGGTTAAGAATGAGCTGGTAAGCCGCCGCTTGTACCGCAGGAGCCGCAGAGTTCATTTCGTCTAAGAACAATACAATATTGTCGTATTGTTTTGCAAATTCTTCGCTTGGAAGTTCTTGTGGAGCACCCCATACCATAGCATTATCGTTTGCAGAGTAGTATGGAATACCTTTAATATCTGTAGGTTCCCAAAGTGAAAGACGAACGTCAATCAAATGTGAATTAGGCAGACTGTCTGTAATCTGTGCAACAATATCAGACTTACCAATGCCTGGAGGTCCCCAAAGGAAGATAGGACGTTTTTTACTAATAGCATGTTTAATGCTTGACTTTGCCGAGTTTGGGCTTACTGTGCGTGTTGCTGTTGCTTCCATTATATATTCCCTCTTGTGTGAATCAGTGCTTAATTTCTAACTATATATATAGTATACACTCTACACGTTTAATGTCAAGTACTTTTTTACCAAAAAGTTAATCTTTTTTCTGGCGGTTCATTGCTTTAGTTAAGCCATATTTTCGTATATCGCCAGAAAAAAGATGAAGTTCGAGTGCTTTCTTTTCGTCCGTTACTGTAATACCTTTTCGGCCCATATAGTAAGGACAGTCAATAAACTTATCTAAAAATATAATGGTTTGAGTGGTAATTTCAAAATCTATAGGATATGGAACGTCATATGTAGATAGTTTTAGATCTTCTGTAATTACACGAAGACCTTCGTCAGTAAGGCGTAAGCCGCCAGAATCTTTTGCTCTTGTATTCTGCCACCACTGTGGTAAATGTTCTTTAATTGAAACATCATTAACAGATTTATCAAGTTGTTTTAGAAATATTTTTGTATAGGTTTCTTTCCAGTTCATTGTGACAATGGAATACTTTCGCCTTGGTTAAGTTTGATAACTTCAAAATCGTTACAGTTAAACATATCGTTTAGTTTTTTTGCAAGATTAATTGCATGACCTGGATTTGAAAAAGATACTTTTTTGTATTTAGGTCCAGGATAGTTTGTAAGTATGTTAGCAGATTTAAGGTTAAAAGGTTCGCCCTTAAAGAATACAGCCCATATGGCTTCTGCTTTTAGTACTTGATCAGATCTATATGTTTTTTTATCTACATGTTCTAATAGAACATTTGGTTTTGGTCTGCTCATATGCGTAAATCCTTAATAATATACGCATATATTTATCTCTTTTAGCAGTTATCTACGTAGTTTATTTCCAGCCAGTTCCGCCGTCCATTGTTACTTTAATGACTTCATCTTCTTTTGTAGCATTTTTAATAAGTAATGTTTCTAAATCTCCGTTCAGCCTTGTCATTACTTCACCAATAGTAAAAGCTAATCTTTTTGCTGATGCCATATCGAGCTTAACTTCTTTAGCATTGCCAGTGTCTGCTGTTTTAACTTGTTGTAAAAACATTTGAATAGGATTTGTGTTAATAGGATCCATTAAGTACCTCCGGTATAAATTTTTCTGCAATTATTTTATGTGCATCAAAATTGTAATGTTCTTCATCTATTTTCATTTCTTCTATATCAATATTTAAATTATCTTTAATCCAAATATTTGCAGGAGTTTCAAAAACTTTTACATTTTTAAGATCTCCAAACATATTTAAGTTTTCTGACATTTGTACCCTATCATTTATTCTCCAGATATATACTGGTACATTGCACATTGAGTCAATTACAAAAATGTCTTTGCAATATTCTTCATTTTTAAGATGTGTAACAATTTCTGTATGAAACTTCATATGCATATAATTAGTATCAAAGCCCTTCCAGTCATACCCGCCGTTGAGCTCAGGACAACCTTCATCATACATTCCTACACTATCCCATTTTACTTTTTCATTCCATTCAACTACGTTATAATCTCGAGTATTATAATCATCATAAAGAACAAACTTGTCAGATTCTAAAAATTTTCTTGTAAAATATCCAGGTTCGAGATGTCTAAACTTTAAATCAAGATTATTGCCCATTGGCCATCTGTCCCAATATGTAGACTGTATTAATACACCATCAATTTTATGTGTATTAAGTACATGTCTAATCCATCGAGGATACTTACTATTTGGTGCTCCAGAACCTGCATAAATGTAGCAGATGTCGTCTGCTAAAGATTCTGCATAAATTTTTGCATAATTATTATCTTGCCAGTGGAACTTATCACCAGACTTTTCATTCCAATGAAATCCGTTTGTATGACTACATCCTACAAATAATAAGTTACCTTGCATTAACCTTACTCAACGCCTGACGCATTTCTATTTCTGTTTTAAATGGTCCTTGAGTCTCGTAACGTTCGATAGTAATTAATTTAGGGCAAAATGATTTAACCCATCCTTTGTCAAAACGAATAATATAGTATCCGGCACAGTAAATACTTTTAGATTTTTTACTTTTTGTAAATAACGGCAATTTACGTTTAACGTCGAGCATATCATTATACGGAGTACAACTTGTAGGATAACCGTGAATTTCTTTAATATGTGTTTCAACAATGTTTAGTTTTTGCCAATCTACTTTTCCGCCAAGTCTTTTTGTTAGTTGATTTTTTGTTAAAAACCGTGTACCGCTTGCGTCACTAAGCATATACTGATCTTCATTAAAGGATAGAGTACCGACTTTTTGGTTATCTTGTTCAACAATCCAGAACTTATTTTTTAATACTTCTTTTGCTTTAATCATTTAGGATACCTCGCTTGTAAGGGTTGTGCATATTGTGCCGCTTGGTCTGCAATACGTTGCATATCCCATTTAGCACAGAACTTCATAAGACGCATACCAACTTGTGTAATGTCTTTAGGTTCAACTTCTGCAATAGTGTTATCAATTATCTCTCTAATGTCTGTAGGCTGTGCAGACAAATCACAGAGTGTTACATTGCGGTTGTAGTCGTCCAAAACACGGTGCTCATCGCCATTATGATCAACCCAACGCTGTAGCATAAGATTATTCCAGTTATAACCTTTCGTGGCCTTATCGTCATATGCTTCCAGTAGGCCAACTTTATTCTTTGTACCTTTCTTTCTAACACCCGGATAAGCGGAGAAAACATTGTCACTTGTATCACCTCGCATACATTTTTCAAATAGTAGCCATTGTGGGTCTGGAGCACCTTTAGGCTCTCCTGTCTTTTTATCAATCACAGGCTGTTTCTTTTTGTCATCAAAGTAACCTTCATGTGTAATAATTGTGTTATTAACGCCATTATACTGTTTAACGTTAGGTGCAATAAGTTGTGCAAAGTCGCCATCTGTACTAATAATAACATGATCGTCATTAGGATGATTCTGTACCCAACCTGCAATCAAATCATCTGCTTCAAGTTGCGGATGACGCATCATTGTACAGTTAGTCTTTGTACCAATAAAGTCTTTAAACTCGTCAAAGATCTCCCAAAACACAGTATCTTCTTCTTGCTGTGCAGGAGTCATTGCATCACGAGTTTCTTGTCTATTGCGCTTGTATGGCTCGTAATAGTCTTTACGCCAACTACGACCTTCTAAGCAGAACACAACATGATCTGCATTAAAGTCTGTCCAAGCCTTTTTAACACTGTTTAGTGTAATATGTAGCGCCATGCCTACTTTCGTGTCAAGATCGCCACGTACAACGTGTCGAGCTCTAAAGAAAGTATTTGCTGTGTCTACTAAAATATATGTACTCATTTGTCCTCACTGACATAAATCTTCATACTTAATAGTATACTGTCTATGCTTGCTTTTGTCAAATTTAAAAACAGGAATATATCCAAAAAGTTTCTTCAAAATCATGATACCGAACTTTTATTTTTATCTATTGGAGTTACGTTAATATGACCCATGCCACGATCAGTTGATTGACCTTCATCTTCAAGCATTTGCGATACAATAGTTCTAAACCAAGCATCTACAATTTGTTCATTTGATTCTCCACTGTAGCCTGCATCTATCAATTGTTCAATAAACTCGTTGTTCCAATCAAGCTCAAAGAATCCGTTTCGAATGTTGTCTGGATTAACTTGTGTATCAAGTACAGCAACCCACGGTTCACCTGCTTTAGTGGCCGCTTCTTTTTCTTTTTCGAGTGCTTCTCGACGTTTTTCTTCCGGACTAAGTTTACTAACTCGTTTACGTTCTTTTTCTAAAGCAGTTTTTTCAGCTTCTACTTTATCAAGTCCTGTTATCTTTTTAAAGAACTCTTTCATATGCCTGCCTCCCTAACTCGATCTTCGAGCGTTTTAGATTTGTGTTTTCTTTTCTTTTGTTCATCTTCAACAAATTCTTCTTCATCAAATGCATTCTCAAGTCCCCCACGCATTTCCAAAGAGTCCGATGTGCATTCTTGGGCTGAATCGCCATCCTTGTTCCATGCAGAGCTCTGCGACTTGTCTTTCGTTGAGAATATATTCTTCACTGCGTCCACCCAGCGGCATAAGGTAGACTGGACATTCAACACCGGCGTCTCTGTAGTCTCGAACTGCTCTTTGAACTTCTTCCACATCATCTTGATCGGCAACAACAAACTTAAGATACATGTCACTGTTATTAGTATTAAAGTAGTCATTAGCAATATTAGGCTTAATAGCAGTATCTCGAGGTTCTCCCGAAACACTAAGTTTAGGTGAACATGAGAACGTGAACTGAATACGATCTTGATTTTCGATGTAATTTCTAAAATCTTCGTGTAAAGATTGTGTTGTATTTGTTTCAATAGTGACATGTTTTAAATCTCCCATCTTTGGATGTTCAAATAATTCAACGTAAAGTCTTTGCCATGCCAGCAAAGGCTCACCTCCTGTTAGGATAAAGTGTACATCTTGACCATTATCCATACTCCATTTACCTTCCGGTAGTAAACTAATTATATGTTCAACTACTTCGTCAACTTCGGCAAGTTTATTAAAATGTTTAAACTCTGGATAGATACTTGCATATGTATCACAACCTGTGTGAATAATAGGCAAATCTTCAAATTTTTCTGTTGTATTATGTACATCTTTAGCAATTAATTCTGCTACTTCTGGGTTATGTCTAATACCATCTTTTTGTTTTGTATCACGCATTGGCTCATTTTTTCCTAAGCCAAAGTTCATGCAACGAAAGTTACAGCCAAATGTTCTTAAAAATAAACTTGGAACACCAACAAATTTACCTTCACCTTGTACACTATAAAACGCTTCTGAATATCTTAATTTCATACAAAATTCCTTTCATCTGGCTTTTGTTGCCATACATTACTAACTAAACACTTTCTTACGCCAGATACTACTGGATTAACAGAATGTAAATTACTGCTATTAAAAACAACTACTCTATTAGGCAATGCATCAACAGTATCAACATTGCCGTCGTCGTATTTTATTAATAACTCGCCACCATTAGGTGCTTCGTTATGAAGATAGTATACTAAGCCAACAACTGGATACTTTTCTTCACCAGTATTTTTAAAGTGTGCTTCGTCTCGATCTCTATGTGCCTCTAATAAATTATAATCATTATAATCGTGTAGCCAGTATTCGAAACCTTCAAAGTTGCTTACATCTTTCATAAACTTAATCCAAAAGTTTTTAGTCCATTCTTTTAAAACAGATTGAGATGTATCATCATTAAAATTACACCACACAGGAGACATTGATTGTGTTTGCCAATTAATGAGATTTTTTAAGTTTAAACAACTTTCAGTCTCAAAATTATCTATCACAATAGCTTCCATTAACAAGCAAATTCCTGTTGTAGTTTAATGTTATCAAAGAACTCTTTCTTAGTACCTGCGTCATCTTTAAATGAACCTTTTAGTACTGTAGTTTGAGTTAATGAACTATGTGCTTTAATGCCACGATTCTCACAACAACCGTGTGTTGCTTGAATATAAACACCCAAGTGTTCCGCACCTGTTGCTTTTTGAATTTCACGTGCAATGTCGTTTGCAAGTTCTTCTTGCAATGTACCACGTCGAGCACACCACTGTGCAATACGTGTATACTTAGATAATCCAATTAGTTTTTCTGCGGCAATAATTCCAATATATGCTGTGCCAGTTACTGGCTGGTGATGATGCGAACACATACTTTTTAGTTCGCTTCGTACAACTAACATACCTTCATAACGATCTTCGCTATCATTTGGAAATGCTGTTGCTTTAGGCATAGGATCATAACGTCCGCTCATAATCTCATTAAAGTACATCTTAGCAAGACGTCTTGCTGTACCATGTGAGTTAGGATCGTTATGTCTATCAATAAGCAATGTGTCTAATACGTTTTCAAACGCAACAGTTGCTTCATCAATTAGTGCTTCTTTATCACCGTTCTGTAGAACTTGTGAAATGTTATCGCCGGCCCAATAGCGGATACCAGCATCTTCAAGTTTTGCTTTAATTTGTTTTGCTTTGCTCAATTTATTTCTCCGATGTTAAGGCAGTGGATTGCCAATAATAAGTACAATACATAACATGTATTATACATTGTTATTTAGGTTTTGTCAAGCTCTTTCCAATAAAAAGTTGATATTGAAAGTCGATATTTTGGACCATTAGCTGATGGCGGTGTAAATCTATGTGGTATTTCACCGTCAAATTTAATTATTCTATTAGGTTTATATGGAGATGTAAAAATAACATTTTCTCCTGAATCATCATAAAATAATGTTTCGCCACCCCAACTATCTTGCCACTCTAAATTTGCATAATAGAGTAAGACTTCTTGATTACCGTGTATGTGTGTAGAATGTGAATCTGCAACAGTATCTAAGTTAATGATAGTTCTTTCGATACTTTTTGAAACCATGTTTTTATAAGGCTCACAATTTGATAATGTGTCAAGAAAGTCCGCCATACTTTTGTCTAAATCTTTGTTTGCCCACATATCACTGTCAATAGGACTATGTAGGAAACTTTCAGTAGTATTCCATTTATCTGCCCACCCGATAAAAAACGGTGCATTAAAACATTTTAGATATAATAGATTTGCATCTTTAAAATCAAAAACATTATCATAAACTGTAATTAACGGATGGGGGTTTGATATAATCATTATTCTGCAAAGTAACCTTCTAAAATGTCAAGCACGTCTTGGTACTTAGCCATTTCTAAAATTTCTACTTCAATAGCCTCCATAATATCTGAATGCTCACCAATCCCTGCTGGATTAGTAAGATAAACTTCTACATTCATTCTATGTTTTTCAATGTGTCCGTAAGCATGATCTCTTACAGCTTTAAGAATCTTTTGACGCATCTTTATACGTTTCCTTTCTATAGTTGCCTTGTCCCGGAATTACATTTCGAATTCCACCAACGGGATCCGGGGTATCACCGTCACGACGAAATATTAAGTGTACATGCGGCCACATAACTGTTTGGCCGGCACTTTCTCCAAAGTTCATACCTATGTTAAACCCTGTAATATCATTCTCATCAGAGCGTACATTGTCGCTCCCCATTGACAACGCAAAATTCATACATTTTAAAATTTCTTCGTTTGTATTCTTTTTAGGTACAATTAGAGCATGATCTTTAGTAACAGGAAATTTATCCTTGTATACGTTAAAATCTCTTGTATCGTATACAGGATCAGTCCATGGAATTAACCCCATTCCTTGTGCTTCATGAAAACTGTTTGGTATTTTATTACTATGATCAATATCGTCAGTGCTCATTTTCTTCTCCTATTAGATATGGTATATAATGTTCTGCAATAATATTGTGTATTTCTTCTTGATAGTGTTCACCATCAATAGTCTTATCTTCAATATTAACTTTAAATTTTTTCATAATAAAATCTTGTGCTGATAACGAAGGAATATATAAAAAATCTAATTCCCCAAACATATTTAGATGTTCTGGAAAATATACTCTATTGTTTATGGTCCACATATATGCTTTTACGTTTTGCTCTTTGCACATAGCATTTATTAAATACAAATCTTTTAAAAAATCTCTATACTGTAAATGTGTAATTGATTCGTGCCATAATTTAGAATAAGGATACGATTCATGAAAAGGTTGCCAATCTTTATCTATATTACCATCCGGAATCCACAAACCTTTAAATTCTTCAAATAATTCTGGACGACATTGTTCGGACACTTCGATATAATTATCTACAGATCTCCAATCTGTAAAATATTTTATATTTTTGTTATTAGAAACATATGTATCATCTAAGAACATATCAACAGGAGTACCATCACCGTAATCAAGATTTTTACTTGCTCCCATTAACCATCTATTCCAGTATGTGCTTTGTATAAAAACTTTGTCAATGTTATCAAACCTATTAAACATTGATTTAAGCCAAAATACATATTTTTGATTTGCAACACCAGGTTGTGCATATACTAAAGTATTAGTATTAAATTTTTTTGAGTATATGTCAGCATAATTTGTTTCCCATTGGTGAGAGATAGAGTTTTTCTGATCATACCAGTAACCAGCTGTATGACTATCACCAATGAAAAGAGTATGACTCATAGTTCTTCTACAATACCTAATACTTCAGCAACTAAAAACAAACCTGGCAACCACATGATGTTTGCACCAAGTAGTACTGCCGCACAACCTGCAATTCTTAAGCCACTTTTTATTAAACTAATATAAAAATGCTTGAAACCGGGATCTTTAGCCGCCGGAATAAAAACTTTTTCTGGAATTGGCATTAATAACCTCCTACATTTTCCCAAGGGTAAACTAACCATACATCTTCTTCTGCTTTATTAACTTCATGTACACTGTAGTCTACTTTACCGTTAAACTCACTTGCTAAATTATCTGTAATAGTAGCAAAGCGAACATTCTTGTGCCAAACAGTTTTCCACGCACCTGTTTCTTGCGGTAGACAATTTGACTGCCAATCTTCTTTAATCCAGTTAAATGTGGCACCAGTATCGTTAATGTCGTCTACGATTAAAATATTTTTACGTTTACTTAAATCCCAACGGGCTTTATACAAGTCTCTTTGTTCTTCATTGACATAACCAAATGCATCTTCGCTCATCCAACAGTTACTTTCGCTTTCGCTATCGTCATCACGTAAACTAACCTTTAGTGCTTCGCCACGTACACCTAACATATTGCTAAGGATAGTAGCAGGAACATTGCCGCCTCGAGTAATGCCTACGATATAGTCAGGCATCCAACCGTCCTTGTACATTTGTAATGCAATGCTAACACAGGCTGCTTCTACATCTTTCCAACTGTAATAATGTTTCTTAATCATTCTTCTTTTGCACCTCTTGCAAGATATTCTTCGTTATTAATCCAACGGTAACCTTCGTACTGTACAAATCGTACAAAGCCCCATTCCTTTTGTTTGCGACCCATAAAGAACAAACTCCAACAAGGGATCTCGTTGCCTTGTGAATCTTTAGCAAGCTCTAACCAATGTAGATCATCTGGTTTACGGAATCGAAAATGTCCAGGACCTCTCCATACTCTTGTTGCACCTACAACAAAGCCTTCCTTACTAATAATAGGAATATGTTCCCAGTAGCCACCTTTAAGAATAAAAGTTGCATAACTCCAAGGATGATCATGCAGTGTAGGTTCGTCGCTCTTTAAAACTTTGTGTAGCGTAATATTAAACGGAAAGCGTTTTCTATCTTTTAAAAATAGATAAAATCGAACCAAGTAAGGCTCTCCGTTATCTCTATCTCTAATAACTCGACGTCTGCCGAGCTTGTCCATAATCTTAGAAAGGAATGTCATCATCGATTTCTCCTGCCTTTATTTTGCCTTCGTAATCTTGTTTACACATGTCGTATACGTTTTTAAAGTTACGCCAAACTTTTTCTAAACCTGGATACTCTTTACACATCTTTTCAACTTCGTTAGGATCAATATTCATATTATTATAGATCCAACCTATATCGATAGTGTCAGTAGTATTAGTGTCTATAGTAAATGTGCCGTTATTAGATCCGGTATATACAACGTCAGCTACACTATCATCACCTGCCCAGTACGTTGTAGTTGTACCGTATGTATTGTCTAAGTTAATAGTAATGTCACCAGTAGTATCCAAGATATCATCCAACTTTAAATCACTTACATTGATAGTAAAACTATCATCCTTCTTTGATTGCGTCATATAGTGCCGCTCCGCTAAAAAAGTTTTTGTTTAATTTGGTACGTTGCTTATCTAAACTTACCATATAGTCATTGTAGTTTTCCATGTAGTTGCGAATTTTATCAACTAATAAACCTCTATATTTTCTATAAGCAAAATAGTCCTCAGTCCATTCACTTGGATATAAAAACTCTGGTACAGCCATTTCACTGTAACTTAGTCTATCAGGCACCATAGGAATAGCATCTACAAGTGCGCCTTCATACCAACTAATACCAAGTGTTTCTTGTAGGTTAGCACTAAACACAAGTTTTGCTTCACCTAACAAGTTGTGATACTCGTTCTTAGTAAGCTCACGTTCCTGACAAACAACAAATTCATACTCGGGAAGTTGTTCTGCTAAATCACGGAAAATATCTACTTGCTTTTCTGGAGCAATACGATGTGGGAATAGAATTAAGTCACGTTTTTCCATACCTTTGTAAGAGTCTAAACTGTTACGCAGATATTCCATAGGCCAGCCAACACGTTTAATACTGGTTTCTCCTGCGTGTGCTTCTTCGACCCAATCTTCAATGTACGGGTCATCTGCAAACAATGTACGCATAAACATATCAATGTGGAAGTCTGTAGCAAAGAAGTTGTCATCAAATACATGAAACATACTTTTCTCTGCGTAACGCACCCACGGAGCATCGCCAATTAGCCTGCCCAAGAAATCATGAGGATCATAAGAACCAGCATGCCAAAGACCACCGATTCTAATGTTAACGCCCAGTAGTTCAGCCATGTAACGAAGCTGGATAACAGTTGGGTTCCAAGCATCCGTATATAGGAAATAATCTCCATCTTTAATTTCTCCGTTGCAAAATTTTTCGCCTATAATTTCTAATTGCTTAGATTTATAAACATTCGTACCACCAAAATTGAGAAATGCCCCAGGCGTAGTTGCCTGAGGCGTCTCTCCTCCACTTATGACCTTTACATCTACATTTGTAGCACGTTGAAGTTGCTTTGGAAGATAATCTTTCCACTGCTTAGTATAACGTGTGTCTACTGCTTCAATGTCTACAATATAGATAGTCATTTAGTTTCTCCGTGTATTAATATTACGTCCGGCATTGCGAGCTTTTGCACGAAGGTAGTTTTGATACTTCTGATACTGTTGCCAGACAGGAGCACTTTTTTTGTAAAGGTCTGCTTCATTAAAGACCTTACCTTCGAAGCGACAGTAGTCGCGGAATTTATCCAAGTCATTAAAGATTTTTGAATATGCTTCACGATTGAATTCGATAGACATTTTATTTTACTCTCTCTTATCATTTAGGGTAAAAAATGGAACAGCCGTTTTCGTTGTCTTCAGCGACACTAATCTCTACAAACCGGCCGGGATATTTGTTAGAGATTTTCTCATAAAGCTCGTCTGCAATCATTTCGCAAGAGCGATGATTTAGATCGAGCACTTTAAAGTCGGACGAGCCATCTCCACTATAGAGTCTTTCAAGCCATCTTTTAAATTGGATGAATTCAATATCTCTATCGTTGTGGAACACCTCGATGCGCACCCGGAAATGGAAAATATGGCGATGAGGAATACCAAGGAACGAAACATCATCCCAATCTCCTGTTGCTAATTTTGGGTCTTTGTCAGCACCTGGATACATATGCACCCCTTCTTTTGAAAAGGTTACCCAAATACTACGTTCTGCATTTTTCATTCTGTCGTTCATATCTTCTTCTTTCATTCGACGTTTCATGTAATCGTAATAACGTTCTTGCATTGTTTATAGTATACTTTCATTCTAATAGTTTGTCAAGTGTTAAAATTGAAATTCTCTAAAATAATGTCTTATTATTTCTTGTTCTAATGGTTTTTGTTCGAGCTGCCAGTGTTTAATAATTGGATGTTTTGATGAAGAATACTCCCAAGCACACTCTCCAGCTATACCAAAGTCTTGATACTCGTCTGTATTGGTATCTATTCCAATACAAGCTCGAGGTGATGTTAATCCAAATTGATAATGTATAGAACTCATTGCAAAATCTAAAATATAGCCATTTGACACAACTACAACATGAGTGTCAATTGTATCTTTATTTAATTCTGTATTATTTCCGCGACCATTGACTGCACCAATTATAGAAACTTGTGCCTTTTCTTCATTTTGCCAATAAGAAACAACTTGTTTTATTTTAGACTTAATCCCGTGATGTGCAAGAACTTTACGCAATACACTTGACATTAAAATACAATGTGTTCCCCATTGATCAATAATACCTAAATTTAAAAATCTAAAATATATTTCTTGAAATTTACTTATTTCTTTTCTATTAATAGATTTTTCAATTCCAAGGCCTACATCTTCAGGCCAATTAAAGTTGAAATTAGGTGTCCATCCAACCCTTTTTAAATGATCAGATGGATTATTATTAAACGCATCGTAAGCACCTATTCTTTTTTTAGGCTTAATAATAATTTCTGAATCTTGTGGAAGCTCAAATGCCTGGTTAGTTAAATGAGTAGGAAGTTCGGGAGTTTTTTGTTTCATTTTATTACCTTATCTTGGCCATATTTGTCCCAAGATGTAAATTTGGTAGAATCCATTAGATCGTGCAATCTATGACACCAAACGCCTGGATTGGTTGCGTTAAAATCCTTATCATCAATTTTAATCATAGTATTATAATTGTATTGTTTGATGTAAGGCATTGGAATACGCAGTTGCGGAATAAAGTTGTCACGTTCAATCATTCCACTTTCTAATAGTGCTTCTGCGTGATCCATAGGAACATCAAGTGTTACAAGATAGCCTTCATCTAAGAAAGGCATCATCATTGCTTCATAACGCTCCCAATTTCCTGCGTCCTGTGGAAAGTTTGTTCCTGGACAAAAACTGTGATTGGCTCCAAAAAAGATATGCTTAATGTTGCCTAAATGTTTTTTAATAGTATCTACTTTGTGCATACCATCTACAAACAGTGTTTCCATACCGTATGCTGGAGTATGCTCTACTTCAATGCCTGTAAAGAAGCGTACATCTTCTGCTACGCCTGTTTCATAATTTCGTTTCATTCTAAGCCTTTTTGTATTAAGTATGCGTTAATTCGATGCATTTCGTCTTTAAGATAAAGTTTCATAGTTTTCATTCTACGGACTTCGTCTGTTACTGTCATATTATTATACTTAATTTCAAGCTCTTCGTCAAGCTCTTTATGTTTCCGTTTTAGCTCTTCATAATGTGCTAATAGCTTATCTTCGACTGAATCATAGTTGCTCATCCTCAAGTTCCTCCAACTTATGTTCTTGTTCTTCAGTAAACTCTCCGTCATCTAATTCGTCATTAGTTACTTCGGCTACATCAAACAATGCATTGAAATATGTACTTGCATTCACAGTCTTTTTACCAACTGCGCCGCGTGTACCTGGAATAGCCATCCAAAACTTAGAATATTCATCTACTTTTTGTAAGGCTTCGTCTCTGTCTGTAATCGCAAATATTTCTTCCACAACATCTCTAAATAGAATCCTGTCAAATTGCTCTTGAACAAGCATTCTTGGAATGACCCCATTGTCGTATTGTCTGTTTGCTTCTTGTACTGCATTTACGTGGCTCCATACATTATGTCCCATTTGGATAGCGTACGAGAAACTATCCCAGGATGTTTTCCCTTCTTTACCTATCTTATTTAGGTCTCCGGGAGCATAAGTGCAAACGTCTGATACTTTGAGTTCAGCGGTAATTGGACTGTCTTCAAAGTTTTTAAATACCCCATCTGATATAACAGCGTCTCTAAACAAGCGGTTGTCTGTAGCATATTTCTTATCGTCAACCGATGGCACCATTCGATATGTCCATTTCGACCTATCCTCTGTTTCATTTTGAATGTATATCTGTCCGTTTGCGGTTGCAAGGAAAGGACTTGCACAATCGAAAGTAATAGTAAAGTTTTCATTGTAGTTCTTCCTTACTGCCCTTTGAATATCTGTTAATAGTAATGCCCATTCAAGTTTACTTGTACCAAGAAAATGCATTACATCGTGAACGCCTTTTTCAAGTAATCCATCAAAGTGTAGTGTAACAATACGTTTAAGCACCAAGTGAACATCACACATATTTTGTCCACCCATTGCCCAACCGTTAAAGTGATTGTCCGGATACTGTTTGGGATCACAGTAGTCCTTCATTTGGTTGTACCAATCATCTGCTTCTTCGTGATTCTCGCCTTGCAATACGTTTAGGAATTTGCAAGCACCAGTACGATTAGCGATCCAATAATCATTGTTAATTCGTGTACCATCTACAGCCTCTTGATAACTTGTGATGCCTGTTGCTTCTTGTCCTTTAGGTGAACGTGCCACCCAAGCCGGAATATCAAGCACCATGCCATAGTCCATATAAGCATCCATCCAACGGAGAACACCATCTCTTTTCTTTTGTGCTTTAGGACAATTAGGGTTTTTCCAGTCGCCTTCCCATACACCTTTACCAATTTGGAAGCCACCTGAGTCGCCTAGTATCCAAGAGTTTTGCCTATCTCTATTACGTACCATATCTTCTTTAGGAGCGTGTTTGTTAACATCAAGTTCTGCGTGTCCTGCAGAGTACAGTGTCCATTGGTATTGGAACTGTCCTTCTTGTTTGTTTAGATAGTTTAGACTTTCAACACCATTAGTAAAGTTTGAAGGAATTCGCGACTTATCTACATATTCATCATAACGCTGTTTACCAACATAAGTGGCATAAAAGCCACTTAGTGCTGGAAGAAATCTTGCGTAGTCGTTTTGTTTTGCAGTTAAATCTTTATTCATTTATTTCTCTATAACATTTTGTGCTATTACCATCATACTCAACCAGATCCATAGTGTATTAAATCCTACAAGTGTTGGTAACAATTTTTTATTACTAGCCCAAATTAATGTTAGACTTGTAAAGAGCGCAATAAAATAAAATTGCCATATTTGAATACCAAATATTAAACCTGGTATAATAATAATCGCTTTTGCAATCCAACTTGCTGCCTCGATAATATTGTAATTTGTCCAGTATTCTCTAGTAAACCACATAGCGTAACAGTCTTTAATATTACGCCATCCGGTTAGTGTGTAGATCACACCGGTTAAAATTAACCAACTAACAATAGCAAAAAGGATTTGTTCTTGCGACATACTTTACTTACTCTGTGCTGGTAAGATATAATCATATTTTACCATCCCACTATCAACACTAATCTTCATAGCACCTTGATCTGAGATGCTCATAGTAAGTTCGCCGTCAAGGTTCAAAATGCTTTGAACTTGTGCAACTGGCCAACTCCAAGTATGCTGTAATGCACCTTCTACACCGTGTTGGAATACAAACTCACCTGCGTGTGTGCTTGCATCACCAAAGCTAAACACTAGATTACCGTCTACAGTTTTTACATTAAATGTAGGCTCTTCTGAATGTGCAGCACTCATTAGTTTCATACGTGCAATTGATGCCATTGAAGGTTGGAATTCTACTGCCCAACTAGCACCTTTGAACTTCACAGTCTTTAGTTTTTCTTCGATGATTGCTTTGTTCATAAAGCGATAGTCATTCTGGAAGTCACCAGCTGCATTTTCAAAGTGAATATGTGTTGGAACAGTTTCACCGTTGCGTTCGGCTTGTACAACTTGTATTTTAGCATTGTCTTTGTACTCTGGATTTTTCAAATGCAAACTTAGTTTGTCTAAGTTAGGCATACCAAATGTACCTACAAATTCGTTTACTGGTGCTTTTGTTTCTGCACTCAAAATAACAGAACGATCTTCTGCCATTGAGTCAATTTGTGTGCTTTCTTCATTGCTAACTTTAACTAATGACAGGAAGCCTAGTGCGTGAGTATGTGCTACTACGTCTTGCAAGATATCTTTCATTTTACCTTTTCTCCATTGAATAAGTTTATTATATTGTCATTGCCTTGATTTGTCAAGAACTTTTCTACCGTGTATTTAGGTTTAAAGCCTAGTGCCTTCATTTTTTCTATGTTAGCACAAGTAAACTCTCGTTCACCTGGGGTATTTAGGCGCACAGGCAATTCGGGCGCCAAGTCTTGGATCTTTACAGGATTACCAGTACCAATATCAATAATACCATTTACATGAGTATTTCTAATTAGTATTTCGATTGCGTCTAGTAGGTCGTGTAAATGTATAAAATCTCTATAATGTTTAGTGGTATATTCTAATGTACCATTACGTAGTCGATTAAAGAACATGTTTTCTCGAGGACAACTATCAGAATATACAGTATGAAAACGCATACCTAGCATATTGCCTGCATTATAACGTTCTGCAAGTTCTTCTAGTATGAACTTAGACGCCGCATAAGGGTTCAAATCGGGCTCGTATGCGCTCGAACTGCTTGCATATAGTATACGTGTACCTTCATAGCGTTCGAAC
>Ga0181574_10000265_pt1 | contig 48297 bp, 45 predicted proteins | sample 101ome_24_FD_145600 | JGI IMG/M metagenome (GOLD analysis project Ga0181574, IMG submission 145600) | Coastal salt marsh microbial communities from the Groves Creek Marsh, Skidaway Island, Georgia - 101410AT metaG (spades assembly) | ecosystem: Environmental > Aquatic > Marine > Intertidal zone... | reverse complement strand
GATCTCGTTCAACAAGACTCAACCCCTCGTGAAACGCTGCACAGCGGATACCTGCACGCAAATGTAGGTGATGCTCCAAGGCGAGCGCTGTTTCAGCCGAGTGCGCAATGACCAACACTTTTTTCGGTCGCAACTCACGCAGGATCTGTTCAAGCCAAGCAACTCGAGGATCGAATTCCAGCCAGCTCTCTTCAGCATGTGAGGTTTCTGGGCAGAGTCGCTGCCGATCATTATCATATTGAGCCGGTAGAGGGAGTGGATAGGCGGTCAGCTTTCTCTCTGGAAACCCAGAGACTGAGCTACGTGTATTTCTAAAAAGCATCCGACCGGTGCCATAGCGGTCAAGTAGCTGCTGGACTTGACGCGCAGCGGATTGATCGCCGTCAACCCCCACAGGTAGCCGGTCGGGTTGTTTGCCTTGCTGCAGAGCCCCAATCATATCGCTCCAATCCGCATATTGCGTCTGCTCGGCCTGAAACGACGGGAAGTCACTGAAGCGATCGGGATCAAGCAGCTGCAATCTTTCGAAGTGACCTTCGATGCCCGCCTGCTCTGGCGTTGCAGTGAGTAGAAGGAGCCCCTTCGTCGTACGCGACAAGGCCGACACAAAATCAAATAGCGACCCAGACTCTACGCCCGCGTTTAGGTGGTGAGCTTCATCCACGATCACCAGATCCCACATGCTACCCAGTGCGCTGGCTTGCATAATCTGGGAATTAGCAAAAAGCGAGAAGGGGGTGAGGATCAGTTGTTCGCTATCGAAGGCAAGCGTCTCACCATCTTCATCCAGTCTGGCGTCATTAAAAAGCGAAAAAGCCAGATTGAATCGACGCAGCATCTCCACTAACCACTGGTGGACCAGGGAGTCCGGGACGATGACGAGTATACGATTGGCGCGCCCGGTGGCTAACTGCTGAGTCAGGATTAAACCCGCCTCAATGGTTTTGCCAAGGCCCACCTCATCGGCAAGTAGCACTCGAGGGGCAAAGCGCTTCCCAACCTCTGAAGCAATATAAATCTGATGCGAAAGCAGGGAAGTTCGGGCGCCCAACAGACCTGCGACGCTGCTGGAAATGTTCCGAGCTCTGTGTCGAAGTGTCTCGTAGCGCAAGTTAAAGTCGGCGGGCTTGTCCAACTGATTGTTCAGCAATCTATCTTTGGGTGAGCTCAGTCGAATGTAGGGATCAATATCTAGCTCTGAGACGAGTCCGTTCTCCGACGTCTCATAGAATCGAACTCCGTCTGCTTCCTCGACGTTTAAGATCGAATAAGTGTTGCCATCGACGTGCTGCAGGTCATCCCCTGGCGAAAGGGAAAGTCGTGTGAGGGGAGCTCGGTCAGTGGCATAGGTTCGATCTTCCCCGACTGCAGGGAAATGGAGTGTGACGCGGCGGCCCTCTAGCTCAACGATGATGCCCAAGCCTAAGTCGACGTCAGCGTGGCTTACCCAGCGTTGACCTAAGTGAAAGCTACTCATACTGACCCAAAAAACAGCTGTTCACTATTGTGTTTAGCGGCAGCCAAGAGTGTCTCGACGTCCACTTTTTTAATTTCTGCAATTTTTTCGGCAATGAACGGGAGGTATTTGGGGCTGTTCACTCGCCCCCTATAAGGGACAGGGGTGAGGTACGGGCTGTCGGTTTCAAGGAGAATCCGATCGAGCGGGGTTAGCTCCACAACCTCCCTCACGTTGTCCGCATTCTTAAAGGTGCAGATGCCGTTAAACCCGAGAAAAAATCCGCTGTCCAAACAAAATTCTGCAAGCTCCATTGAACTGGTAAAGCTGTGGATGACCCCTCGTTTTGTCATCGACGGGAGTGCGTTCTCGAGTATCTGTCGTGTATCAACGTCGGCGTCCCGAGTATGGATAACAACGGGAAGCTCCAAATCTGCGGCTATAGCGAGTTGATCCTCAAAAGCGAGTTTTTGTGCGGCTCGGTCTGCATGGTCATAAAAGTAATCCAGTCCGATCTCGCCAATGGCAATAATTCGCGGATCGGCAGCGCCCGCAACAACCCGCTGCGAGAGAGCCGGAGACCATTCGGCGGCCTGATGGGGGTGAATTCCTTGAGTGCCCCAGATCTTGGAGGATTTCTTAGTTAGTTCCAAGACGGCCGTCAGGTTGTCATCTGAGACCGCTATGGTGATAAAACGCTCAACGCCCGCGGCGGCCGCTTGTCGTAATTGATCTTCCAGATCACCCTCCGTTAGGTAATCGAGATGGCAATGGGTTTCCACAATAGGTGTTATAAACCGCGGGATTGGTTTGCTGTCTTTGCTGGGCATGGGATTAAAACAAAGGGGGTGCAACTCGAATTATGCCACAGGAGAACTCGCCGTAGGAGTGGCTGATTCCTGCCACCTAGCCCCGATGAACCGTTCGCATGCGCATGTTGCGGACGGTATCAATGATCTCGCTCCACAACCATTGATGAAGGGCTGATCGCTGGGTTCTCTCGTGAGCCACTAATGCATAGTCAATTATCGTGGCATGTTCGGGTGGGAGGGATAGGGCGACAACATCCCGCGTGGCACCATCGTTCCTCGCCAGGTAGGCGGGGCAGAGGAGGGTGTAATCGGTTTCGCGCAATATTTCCAAGGCGGTCAGCAGGTGGGAGGTCTCCACCATTCCGGCGCTACCGAATACTTCCCGATAGCGATTCTGGATTGTTAATTCCAGATTCTCCCGGTCAGAGATATAAAGATTGATTGTTGGGTACTGCAGAAGGGTCTCAATGGATATTCCCTGATCAACCAGGGGATGCTGGCGCCTAACAAAAATGGCTAGCGGAGAACTACCAAGGGGCTGCATTCTATATTCGGGTCCGTAAGAAGCTCGTTCGATTTGGATCGCGAAGTCCAGCTCCCCTGACGCTAGCTGCTCCAGCTGTCCCTCTACCCGCGTAATCGTTTTGACCCTTAGCTTGGGTGCGATGGTTTGAAGCTTGCTGGCGAGAGCGGGGAGTAGGGACAGGCCTACATACTCTGAGATAGCGATTGAGACCTCTCCCTGATAGGAGAGAGGAGAGAATTCGCCCTCGATTAGCAGATTTTCGATAGAACCCAGAATGTTTTCCAATTCGCTGACAAGAGATTCGGCTCGGGGCGTGGGTTGAATGCCGCGTTTGGATCGTACAAACAGTGGATCGTTAAATGCTTCTCGGAGACGAGCGAGGGTTTTGGACATGGCCGGCTGGGTTATTGCCATCCGCGAAGCCGCTTTTGACACACTCCTCTCTTCAAGCAATACCTGAAGCGCAACCAATAGGTTTAGGTCCATACGGGCTAATTTTGATATATTCACGGCTCTAAAAGCATTCCCTCGAAGAATGTTTTTTATAATATAAATACATTTGAATTATGTAAAGCGATAGCGGACAGTTGAGTCACCGAGATTTGGTGGCCTGCACGGCCTAGAGCTGGCAGGCATCCCCTCCAGGTCCCGAGTCTCCTTTAGCCCATCCCCTGGATGGGCTTTTTTATTTGCTACCATGCGGCCATGAGTCCAAACCCGCCTGTCTTCTCTGTTTCTTCAATGAGGGCTTCATGGTTGCCCATCAGGATTTTTTGGGGTCTGCTGTGCCTTGGCACCGCTCTTCATGCCTTTGCAGACACGCCTTTACCATGGGGACTGCGAGTCTTCTCACAGGAGTCTGAACGGCTACCCCCACCTCTAGCGTTGTCTCCTGACGTATTGGTCCAGCTGGATACTGCGAGCGAGAGGATTGCAACGATTGAGGGACTACGGGGACCCTACTCGGCGGACCTGACCGACCCCCTGCTGGAGACGGCGCATATTGCGGCCGAATATGGCGAAGTGGACCGTGCAATGGAGCTATACCGCTGGGGCCTCTATACCCTTCGAGTCAATCAAGGCCTGAATTCTAGCGAGCAACTTCCGGTCATTGAGCGCATGCTTGCACTTCTCCGAAGTAAGGGTGATTCCGAGGCTTTTCAGGATCGAATTGATTATCTCTATCGATTGATGGGGCGGGGAGCCAAGCCCTGGACCGAGGATCGCTTATTGGCCTCTCAGCGATGGCTGCACACTCGCACCGAACTTTTGATCACAGCAGTGCCGGAGAGCAGTCAGGGTGAGCTTCTGTTTCTTCTTGAGCACGCGGAGCACCTCCGCGAGGAGGTTTGTAATGACGCAATCTGGGCAAGTCAGTTTTGCGCGCCGCTGACACTCCGACTGCTCGCGCTTCTTTATGTGCTGGATTACCGCGTCGAGCCTCTGGTCGTTGATTCCTACGGAAGTGTCCAACGAGCAGGCTACGCAGAGTCTATGGGATACAACAACGACCTCAATCTCAGTCCGCTCGAGCAACGTTTACTCTCTCTCGAGCAAGGCGTTAGGTCGAGAGGTCGGCGCATTCTTGACAAGGCCCTCGAAATTAGCCCTGCGGACGTTGCGCTAACTCGCGCTCTTGCAGACTGGTCTTGGTTCTACGGCCGCACCGGCGAGGCCCTTGCCCTGTACAGAGGACTCCTCGATCAGGCTGGAGAATCGCAATCAGAGAGTAGCTTGTTAGATTTTCAAACTCCTATGCCGATTCCCATGTCGTTGTTTGAACCCAGAGACACGGCTCTTATGTCGCGGGAGACAGAGCGTTATCACGCGACTGCCGTGGTAAATAAAAGGGGGGGGCTAAAAGATATTGAGCTGCTACCGCTGGAACCAGAGCGGACGTCACTCAAGGGTCGGGGCGTGCGTCACCTTAAATCAGTACGCTTCAGTCCCGTGCTGGACAAAGATGGGAATGCGCAGGAGGCCTCGATCAGCCTGCACATATCAGTCATAAAGTAACGACGCTCGCTACTGATTATTAATAACCAACAGGGCGCCAGTCGCCTTCAGTTTGCCCTTCAGCGACCAGTCAATCACATCGCCACCGTGTTTTCGGACTGCTTTTTCAGCCATTTCATGAAACGTTGGCCGCTCTGGGTCTGCGATTACGACCTGTCCAACCCCCGCATCAATGGCTTTGTCGATCATTTTTCCAACGGGCTTCACTAAGTCGTCCCAGAAGCAAATATCGGCCGCAACCAATAGATCAAACGTGGCGAGCTGCTTTTTCTTGAGTTTCTCAAAGCGATCGACTAACGGGGTCGTTTTGACTTTATTGAGAGCAGCAACAGCATCAAGATAGGGAAACACATCGGGATCCGCATCCATCGAGACGACCTGTGACCCAAAACGTTTGGCAAACCAAATGCCTGTAATGCCCCAACCGCATCCGGCATCAAGCACCGTGTCCGCTCGCTCCGGCGGGTTTTTGTGTAAGTAGTCCATGATTAAAAAGCTCGATCGCCAAAGCTTCGTTCCATGAATAGATGGCTCATGTCCGGCCCTTTTGACGGCTCGAATCGCCTTGTGACTGGCCGTGGGCATAACAACGCCTCGATACTTTCTCTCTGTCACGCGGCCTTTACCGTCCCTTTTCTTTTTCACGTTGCTCACAGTGGCTTCACTTCCTCTGCCTGTGGTCCGCGATCGCCCGTCCGGGTGACAAAGCTGACACGCTGGCCTGGCTTAATACCTCGCTTGCCGATGCCTTCTACACTTCGAAAATGAACGAACACTTCGGCACCATCATCGCCGGTAATAAAACCAAACCCTTTTGTGCCATTGAACCACTTGATACTTCCCTGGCTCCGCTTGCCTGATTTGAATGTTTTGGAGTCGGGTGTTTTAGGCTTGGAGATGGAAATAGACGCCGTGAAACTGCCCGCGATGGCCATTAAAATCAGTGCCGCAAGTGTGTCATAGGGAAACGCGGGTATCGCGGTGAAAGCAAAATAGATACCCACACCGATAACAGTGTTGATGAGAATCCGGCCGGTGCCGGTAAGCTGATGTTGCGACGACATGCGAACCATCCAAAAACGGGGACCGGGAGTTTAACAGCTTCCGATGGCCTGTGGACAGTTAGCGCTTTACGACTTCCTCAGCCTGCAGTCCTTTCGGACCCTCGGCGAGCGAAAACTCGACCTCTTGACCTTCTGCAAGAGAGCGGTATCCGTCGCCTTGTATGGCACGGAAGTGGACAAAAATGTCATCATCTCTGTCGGCCATGGTTATAAAGCCAAAGCCTTTTGCGTTGTTAAACCACTTCACAACGCCTGTCACGCGCTCGGACATAGGTTGCTCCGGGAAATTTCCACAAGGCCATGTTTAACAGTACTTGACTGTTAAGGCAATCCCTCAAGCCGCTCTAATTGCGCTTCCACCTTACTCAATGCATCTTCAGCCGCAATTTGTTTGTTCCTTTCCGCGCTGACCACATCAGCGGGGGCTCTATCAGCGAAGTTCGGATTTGCTAACTTTACTTCCAGTCGACCGACCTCGGCCTTTAACTTGGCTAGATCCTTGTTCAAGCGCGTTCGTTCCGCATCCACATCGATTACACCATCCATAGGCACGTGAAGCTCCATCTGACGACACAGCGTAGACAGGGATGGAGGGATGGATTTGTCTGGGCTTACTACCTCAATACTTACTAACTTGGCGAGCTTGCGCAAATAGAGTCCATTCTCCGCTAAGCGAGATTTATCCTCGGCATTTGCGTTGTCGACAAGAACGGCTAGCGGTTTGCTGGGGCCGATATTTGCCTCGGCACGAATTGTACGGAGTGCTGTCACCATGTCTTTGAGCCACTCCACACCAGACTCGGCGGCGTTGTCTTCAAGAGCCGTCTCGCTCTTGGGCCAGGCTTCGAGCATGATGGTTTCTCGGGACAATCCCATTCGGGCTGCGACGCTCTGCCATATTTCTTCGGTGATGAATGGCATAAGGGGGTGCAGCAAACGTAGAATTTGCTCCAAAATGAGCAGGAGGGTTTCACGCGTCCCTTGCAGTTGTGATGGGCTGGCGTCCTCGTCCCACAGCACGGGTTTGGATAATTCGAGGTACCAATCGCAATATTCATTCCAGACAAAGTCGTACAGCGCTTGGGATGCCAAATCAAACCGGTAACTCTCTATTGCAGCAGATGTCTCTTCGGTTAACCGCTGTATCCTGCTACGTACCCATCGGTCAGCCAGTGAGTACTCGGGTGTGTGGCCTGCCTGAATATAGTCCTCGGTGTTCATCAGCACGTAGCGGGCAGCATTCCAGAGCTTGTTGCAAAAGTTGCGATATCCTTCCATTCGACCGATATCAAACTTAATGTCTCTACCTGTAGACGCCAGTGAATAAAACGTAAATCGCAAAGCGTCAGTGCCGTAACCGGGGATGCCCTCTGGAAAGTGTTTACGCGTTGCCTTCTCCACTTTTGCGGCCATTTTCGGCTGCATCATCCCTGCAGTTCGCTTGGCGACTAAATCCTCCAATGCGATACCGTCGATTAGATCGATTGGATCGATGACGTTGCCTTTTGATTTCGACATCTTCTGACCTTCGCCGTCTCGCACCAAGCCATGTACGTAGACCTGACGAAACGGCACCTCACCACAAAAGTGGAGTGTCATCATGATCATTCGAGCGACCCAAAAAAAGATGATGTCAAAGCCCGTCACTAGAACCGAGGCGGGATGAAACGTTGCTAGATCGTCGGTGTTCTCAGGCCAGCCGAGCGTACTGAAGGTCCATAAAGCAGAGGAAAACCATGTATCTAAAACGTCTTCATCCTGAGTCAGCGTGATAGCTGCTGTCAGCCCGTTTGTCGCCCGAACCGTGGCTTCATCAGGCCCAACGTAAACTCGGCCTTCTTCGTCGTACCATGCAGGAATTCGATGTCCCCACCACAGTTGCCGACTAATGCACCAATCCTGAATATCTCGCATCCATGCGAAGTAGGTGTTTTCCCATTGTTTTGGAACGAACTCGATATCGCCGTTTTCAACCGCAGCAATCGCGGGGCCGGCGAGCTTTTTGGCGTCAACATACCACTGGGGCGTGAGCCAGGGTTCAATGACAACTCCTGACCTATCCCCACGGGGCACTTTAAGGCGGTGCTCATCAACTTTAACCAGCAGGCCCGCCCTGTCGAGGTCGGAGACGATTTTTTCCCTCGCTGCAAATCTATCCAGACCACGATAGGCTTCCGGGACTGCCTCATTCAACACGGCGTCAGCGTCAAAAATATTGATTCGATCGAGATTGTGGCGTGTCCCCATGGCGTAGTCATTAAAGTCGTGGGCAGGGGTTATCTTGACGCATCCGGTACCAAATTCAGGGTCCACGTAATCGTCGCCAATAACAGGGATTGTCCTGTCGGTGAGCGGCAGGGCGATCGACTTTCCTATCAAGTGGCTATATCTCTCATCATCTGGGTGTACCGCCACGGCGGTGTCACCCAGCATGGTCTCGGGGCGTGTAGTCGCCACTACAAGATCACCGGACCCATCTGATAGGGGGTATCGGAAGTGCCAAAGACTACCCTGTTCTTCTTCACTGACTACCTCAAGATCAGAAATGGCGGTGTGGAGCTTTGGATCCCAGTTGACTAGACGTTCACCCCGATAAATCAGGCCTTCTTCGTAAAGTTTGATAAAAACTGTCTGGACTGCATCAGACAGGCCTGGGTCCATGGTAAAGCGTTCTCGGCTCCAGTCAGTAGAGGCGCCGAGGCGCCGCAACTGGCGCGTGATGTTGCCGCCTGATTCCGCTTTCCACTCCCAGACTTTTTCGATAAATGCCTCTCTACCTAGATCATGTCGAGACGTCCCTCTTGCCTCCAACTGGCGCTCTACCAACATTTGTGTCGCAATACCCGCGTGGTCCGTCCCCACCTGCCAAAGGGTGTTCTTGCCCGTCATGCGGTGATACCGAATCAAGGCATCCATGATGGCCTGCTGGAAGCCGTGACCCATGTGCAGAGATCCGGTGACATTGGGTGGCGGGATCGGTATACAGAAGGCTTGCTCGCCTCCGGCGGGTGCAAAGTACCCTGACGCTTCCCAGTGCTGATACCAGCGTGTCTCGATATCCGCGGGTGAGAAAGTTTTATCGATTGTCATCCGGCCGCAGACCCCGAGTATTTTCTTGTGTTACGACTAAACATCATATTTTCCGAGAGGATACCCTCGATCTTTGTAAAAGCGCCACGCGGATCTGAGTGCATCGATGCGAACGGGATCCTGAGTCACAACCTCTGCCACACGTTTGAATCGTGAGAAGAAGGGGGGGGCATTTGCGGTCAGATTTATCAATACCTCGTCATGCCCGACAGGCTCTTGGCCCCAGCCAATCACGACGCTGTCGTTTGCTTCAACATCTGCAAGGGAGTGTGGCAAGAAGCTGGCTGGTTTTGCTGACCAGAGTAGATCATCCATTGTTTTAGCCTCATGCTGCGAGGCACTGTGAATAAACACTCTAAGTCCTTGTTTAACTGCCTTCTCTGTCAGTCGGGCCGCGATCAACTGACAGGCGTTTGCCGTTTGATCTTTGCTAATATAAAAATCGACGCGGGTCATGCTCTAGCCACCGGCACGCCCCCTTAGATATTGGACCAACATGGGTACCGGGCGCCCGGTTGCGCCCTTCGGCGCGCTACGGAAGGCCGTTCCGGCAACGTCCAGATGGGCCCACTTATAATCTTCGGCAAAGCGCGCAAGGAAACATGCAGCCGTGACACTACCTGCTGTGCCAGTGCCGATGTTTTGCATATCAGCGAATCTAGAGTCCAATTGGCGCTGGTAATCATCCCAGATGGGCATGCGCCAGCCTCGATCGTGGCTTTTTTCACCCGCCTGCAATAGCGCATCAGCAAGGTCATCATCATTCGCAAAGACGCCGCAGGCCTCATGTCCGAGGGAGACAATAATGGCACCTGTCAGTGTTGCTATGTCCACTACCTCGACTGGCTTATAGCGACCCACGTAGGTGAGGGCGTCGCAAAGCACCAGTCGGCCTTCGGCATCGGTATTGAGAATTTCAATGGTTTTGCCGCTGAGACTCTTGACCACATCACCAGGTTTGGTGGCTCGCCCGCTAGGCATGTTTTCAGCTGCGGCCACAACACCGACAACATTAATTGGCAATTCCATACTTGCGATCGCGTGAAGGGTTCCAAACACTGACGCCGCGCCGCCCATGTCGAACTTCATCTCGTCCATTTTCGGACCCGGTTTCAATGAGATGCCACCTGTGTCAAAGGTGATCCCTTTGCCGACAAGAGCATAGGGCCGATCCTTTGCTTTCCCACCCCGATATTCCATGACGATGAGCTGTGATGGCTCGTCGCTACCATGACCGACGGATAGTAGCGACCCCATGCCAAGCTCGCGCATTTTTGCCTCATCTAGGACGGATGTCTTAAGGGCTTTATGGGTTTTAGCTAGTTGCCGAGCCTGCTTTGAGAGGAACCGGGGTGTGCATATATTTCCGGGCGTGTTTCCCAGTTCTCGTGCGAGATTGGCGCCCAATCCAAGGGCCTCACCGGTAGCCACCGCCGTTTTTGACTTCGCGGGAGACAGGGTTCCATCGCTGATGATGACTACCTTTCGCAATGCGGGTTTTTCCACGGTTTTGGTCAGGGTTCTGTCGTACACATAACAAGCGGTTACGACCTGTGAGGCAAGGTCTTCAAGGGTCTGCGCAAGAGCGTCTGCTGACAGTGCGACTCCTTGAAGGTTTACTGTGGCCTCCTTTGCTTTGAGCCTGCTCAGCTCACGCCCCACGGTTTCAGCGAATCGGCGTTGCCCAGCTTGATCAAACTTCTTCTTTCCACCACAGCCGACCAGCATGATCCTTTTGATACTGGCGTCGCCAGTAATCAGCACAGTTGATCCGGAGGCTCCCTTGAAATCCCCCAAACGAAGGTGGTCGGCAACTCTGGATGCAAGCCTACTTCCGATATCGGGCTTGGCAGCACTCCCCGATGCAGTTTGAAAAACAGGCAAGACGAGACACTCAGAGCGGATGGTCTCGGGCGCTGTTTTGGCTTTGGCGGTGAAAGTGATCTTGGTCATATTAACTCCTGACGGGTCGTGCTCGCCGAAAAGCGCGTAGTGTATGATGCCTTGAGCCGTAACAAAACCTGCCGACAGTGATTTCCCCGAACAGAAACCTGATCTGCCATGAGAATTTTCCGTTATCTGACCAGTGACATACTCACCCACACCCTCGCGGTCGCGGTGGTGTTGTTTGCGGTTGTATTCAGCGGCCGCTTTATACGGTATCTGGCCGAGGCAGCCGTGGGCGATATCACAGCGGACATACTCTTACCGGTAATGCTCTACCGGCTGCCCAGCTTTTTTGAATTGATCCTGCCGCTCTCGCTTTTTATCGGAATACTCTTGGCCCTGGGGCGGCTATATGCAGATAGTGAGATGGTGGTCCTGCGAGCCTGTGGGGTCAGCCCTGCCAAGTTAGCTCGACTAGTACTTATCCCTTCAGTCATTGTTGCATCCGTGGTCGGACTGCTCTCGCTTCAAATCGCTCCAGAGGGCTCCGCGCGCGCGCGGCTTTTACTTGAGACACCAAAGGCGGCAGAGAACCTACAGGTCCTTGCCAGTGGTCGCTTCAAAACACAGAGAGGAGGCAGGCTGATCAGCTATGCAGAAAGCATTGACGATCAAGGGGTTATGCACAACGTCTTTGTTGCCGAGCGCGAATACGATGAACCGGAGATGACGGTGACGCTGGCGGAGTCTGGAGAAATTATCATTGATCCGGAGACAGGGCGGCGCTATCTCGAGCTACGTAACGGATCCCGCCATCGTGGCCGGCCCGGCGAGGCTGATTACGAAGTGGTTACGTTTGCTGAGTTTGGTGAACTTATCCCTGAAGAGGAAGGCAGCGTCAGGAGCACACCAAGAATTGAATCAGTCCCCACCAAGGAGTTGCTGAACCGACCAGATTTCAAGGCAAAGGCTGCGCTTTGGTGGCGGGTGTCACTTCCCCTGCTTGTTCCTATCGTCGCGATTATTGCCGTCGCGTTAAGCAAGACTGATGCTCGTCGTGGTAGGTATGCCCGGATAGGGCCTGCCTTGCTGATATTTCTTTTTTATTTTATTGCCCTTACCCAGGGTAGGAGCTTTATGGAAGCCGAAGGAGAGGGCTGGCCCATCGTCACAACGCACTTGGTGTTTGTTTGCCTAGCCGGTCTTCTTCTTTTCTGGGAAGACCTCTCAAGCCGCATGCCGGTGCGCCGCAGTGGGTAAACTGCAACGCTACATTGGCGGCCAGCTGTTTGTTGCGATGCTGGGTGTACTAGCCCTTATAGTAGGCTTCGACGCCCTGAGCGCGATCATCGATGAATTGGATGACATAAGCGACTCCTATACCTTTTTGGACGTATTGATCTACGTCGGGTTCAGTTTGCCTCGACGGCTGCACGAGTTTGTACCCTTCGCCGCTCTCATTGGTGCCCTGATCGGCCTTGGCAAGTTCGCCAGCAGCAGTGAACTTACAGTCGCACAGGCTTCCGGGCTTTCTTCGTCAAAAATAGGGATGATGGTTCTGCAGCCTGCGCTCCTTGTCGCGACCCTTGGCTTTACCGTGGGTGAGTTCATTGCTCCCTTAACAGAGCAGTTGGCTGTTAGTCATCGCGCACTTGCCCAGCGCGAAAATAAGGGTGTCGCCCATACCTCCGGGATATGGAGCAGAGAAGGCAACACCTACATCCATGTCGACGCCGTCCAACGCCAAGGTGTCGTTTATGGAGTTAAACTTCTGACCTTCGATAACGACAGGCTGATGACCAAAGCCCTTAAGGCGGAACGCGGCAGCTATCAGGGCAATCATTGGTTACTTGAGCGCGTTGAGCTCACTCTATTCGAGGGAACCTCTACTCGGGTCAGCGAGGCAACTACCCACCGGTGGGACACACAGATCACTCCCGCGTTACTGGCCCTGGAGGCGGTCGATCACTCCAGCCTGCCCACACGACAGTTATGGCCTTATGCACGCTACTTGGAGTCTCAGGGACTTCTCTACAGAGATGTCGAGTTGGCGTTCTGGCGCAAACTGCTGCAACCGCTGGCGGTGGCTGGACTGGTCCTCATTGCCATGTCGTTTATTTTTGGCCCACTACGAAGTGGCACGATGGGTGCGCGTATTTTTGCAGGTGTCCTTGTTGGGGTGTTGTTCAGAATTTCCGAGGACCTGTTCGGCCCAGTGAGTCTGATTTATGGATTCCCCACGGTATTGTCTGCAGTCATACCGATCATGTGCTGCTGGTTGTGTGGCTTGTGGCTGTTGCAACGAAAAGCGTAGCGCTGGGTCACTGAGTTTTTGGTAAGAGGATCACTCGGGTGTCACTGATTCGGTCATGCCATGTGCACGAATCCCGGTCAATCAGAGACCATAGATAGCCGAGGCCGAGCGGCGCAAAGCTTAAAACGGACGCCCCACATCGACCTAAAGCCCGCTTCGGGGTCAACAAATTTCCGCTCGGTGTTTGCACCTTAATGCGCCAGGCTTGCATACCTAGCGTTTGACCACTCTTACACCAGAAAATGGTAAAAAAAATGGCTATTACTACGATGCTTGTTAATTGCATCAGCCAATTTGGAACCGCTGTTTCTTCGACGCTTTCAATAGGCCCAAAAATGCTGACCCACACGAAGGCATTAGCCATGAGCAGGGGCGCGACCAAAAAGACGTCATAGATCATCGCGAAAAGAAGTCGCCACAAAGGCGCCGGGTTAGGCGTCACGAGAATCCTCTGATAAGTCCTGAACTAGCGACAGATGATCTGTTTGTGGATCGATCGTCTTTGGCGTGATTGGAACAAAGGGAATAAGATCCTCTGCATAGGCCAGCGAGATGTCTGCCATGCTAGCCTGTTTCCTGTCTCGATACTCCAGCGCAGTCCCCTTGTCGCAATTGGTTTCGACGCCACGCCGGCTGGGGTCGGATTCCCTGAGGGTGAACGGTTCAACAAGGCCAACCATAGCTATGGCCTCAGAGTCACCGGCAAGTAGTTCTCCACTTAAATGGACAGCGTAGGGGTTATCCATGAGGGTTCTCTGTCCGTGACTGACGTGTGTCACGAGATTGTCGTGGTGTTATTCCTGTTTTGCAAACCAAGGAAGCAAGGTTACGATGAACTCGCCAGCGTGTGGTACAGCGCCTGCACCTGAAATTTCCGAATGTGAGAGTGTTGATGAACATACAGTCCGCCGTGCAAGAGCGACTTATTACGCAGGTAGAAGACGCAATGGTTGAGGTGCTTAACGAGAGCCACATGCACAGCGTTCCAGCTAATTCAGAAACACACTTTAAGGTAACGGTCGTATCTCCAGCTTTCGGCTCTCTTCGACGAGTCGCGAGGCATCAGATGATTTACGGGCTGCTGCAAGATTTCATTGAGGGTCCAGTTCATGCGCTAGCCTTGCACTTGTATACCCCTGAAGAATGGGCGCAGCGGCAAGAAACGTCGCCCCAGTCTCCTGACTGTCACGGGGGTGACGGGAGTATTCCCGGGGGATAGATCTGCGAGGATACGGGGGTAATCAGCAGGGTTTGCACTTCATCTTTCGCCGAGATAACGCCGAAGATTACTAATTCGTCCTCTACCCATCCCACTGCGGGTCCCCCTGACGCCCCCTCACTTGCTTCGCAGTTTGTTGTTAGCCATCCGTCGAGTTGGCCGGTGATCGTACATCCGTGATCTATTGACAGCACAGTACTCTCGCCGGGCCGGTCGTCACTGAAGCCCGCAATCGAAAAAACATCGGGAGTGCCTACGGTCATAGCCAAGCCCCGGGGGAGGACCAGATCGCCACTGCCATCCAGGGTAAGCAAGGCCCAGTCAGCCGCCATCGAGTCCCCGCTCGCTATCAATTTCAATGGTACCCATTTGTCTCCCAGGAAGCCCTTCGGTGGTCTGGTGAGGTCCTGTAGTCCGTCAAAACAGTGCCAGGCGGTAAGAATAGTGGGGGGTAGAGTCGCTAATAACGTTCCAGAACAGTGCTCAGTGTGGTGCTGCTTACGGCCATTGCGGTAAGCAAATACCGGTACTCTGATTGGCAGTACGTAGGGTGTAAGGTCAGTAAGGCTGGGGGACTTGCGATCCTCCGACTCGACTTCAGGTTGGACAGTAAGACAAATCAACAGTGTAGCGTAGGGAAGCCAGCCGACCGGCTTTGAGCTCCCCAACGGAAAAGGATTCAAGCCCATTGCCTAGCAGTTCTGTTACCCATACCCATGATTCCAGAGCATAAAAAAAAGCCCACCGGCGATTGCGGGCGGGCTTTCTCCAGCTTTCAGCCTCACATAGCCTTGGGCATTTTCTGCAGCCCGATGGCCAGAGCTTCTGTGTAGACCACAACCGCCATTTCCCCAATCGCGATGGCGTCCAGCTTTGCGCGGGGTACGCCGCCAATGGTATGCATCTTGCCTCGGCTATCTTTAATCATCAGAAAACCGGCATCCACATCGATTGCTTCGATAGTCACGACGGCCCTGATCTGGCGCGCTACGCCAACGGCAGGGTGCTCCGGAGCCTCATCGACAACGCCTTCTTCGAGAACAACCCAGGGGTTTGCCAGTTCCTCTTCGGTAGGCTCTCGCGCCTCGCCATGAATAGAGGCAAGATATTCAGCGGCCACTCGATCGCCTACGCTCAGATCAGAAAGCTTGACGACTTGCTCCTGTGCAATCACGGTGACCTGATTTCCTTCGGGGCCTTGTAAGGTCACTTCTTTGGTTTCGTTATCAATCGCCACAATCTCACCGACAATCGCAACGACCATGGCTCGAGTGCCCTCGGCTTTCATGGCGCTCATGGCGCCGTGGTCGCCCTCGTGGTGGGCGGCAAAGGTGGGAACTGCCATGGCGGTTAGCAGGGTGAAGAGAAACGCCTTAAATTTCATCGAATAACCTCATCATCAGGGGGTTGGGATCTGGACTCTAGCTGATTTGTTCTTATCTGCCTACCACTCAGCCTGTCAAAAAGAGACAAGTCTGGCGTATTTCAGGGCGCAAGTCGCAGGGTTTGGCCGGGGCGAATGTAGCCTTCAGCGTCGAGTTGGTTGATGGTCGTAATGTCGCTTACCCGCATGTCGTAGCGACGAGCGATGCTCCAGAGAGAATCCCCAGTGCGCACGGTATAGCGCCTTGGTTTTCGCGACGGTGGCCAATTTATTTGCCCAACACTGCCTGCCTCTACTCCCGCCGACCCCGGAATGAGCAGGATGTCCCCAGCCCGGATGAATGATCCGGCCAGTCCATTAGTTGATTGCAGGATCTGCACCGTGGTGTTGAAGCGAGTCGCAATCGCGCCGAGACTATCGCCTGAAGCGATCTGATATCGATACCAGCTCATCTTGTCGGCTGCGGTCATGCTGTCGCGGGCCTGAGAAAGCAGACGGTGGGTTGATTCTGGCAGCAGCAGGTCGTGGGGTCCCTCTGGGGGAGTTGACCACCTCAACAGCGCTGGATTCATGCGTCGCAGCTGTTCGAGTGAAAGTCCGGTAATCGAAGCGACTTTTCCAAGGTCCATTTGGCCGTGGGTGTTGATGACTCCGAGTGCAATCTGATTAGGCAGGGTCGGCCAAGTTACATTCCAACGCTCGGCTTCTCTGATTATTTGAGCCAATGCCAAAATTCGAGGGACATACCGCGTTGTCTCTCTCGGTAGCTGAAGATTCCAAACGGTAGGCGAGCTGTTTCCAGTAGCTTCCGCCTGAGCCAGCGCACGATTCACACGACCCTTACCACCATTGTAGGCGGCGAGGGCAAGTAGCCAGTCGCGGCTAAACTCTTCGTAGAGCTCTTGCAAGTAGCTCAATGCAAAGTCGGTTGCAACGACAATGTCCAACCGGCCGTCGTACCACCAATTTACCTCTACCCCGAAGTAGGCCGCTGTGGATGGAGTGATCTGCCACAATCCGGCTGCGCGCTGGCTAGAGTAAGCCCAGGGGTCCAGCATGCTCTCAACGACCGGCACCAAAGCTAGCTCCATCGGCAGTTGTCGGCGCCGAATCTCTGCAGTAATCCATTGCAGAAGGACTGGGGCGCGCTCAGACAGGGTTTCCTGTAGGAATGGTTGGGAGAGCCAGAGGGTCCTTTCTGCGTCGATCGTCGGGTGTTCATAATTCCAGCTCAAGTCGTAAGCAATCCCTCCCCACAGGTCATCGGGTCTCAAAAGCACATGATTTATCTCTGCCGGTATGGGGCGTTTCTGCGCCGATACCTCTACCGGTAAAAGCCCACTCGCTCCGCTGTCGTGCCGAGAAGAGGTTGCGCATCCCGACAAAAGCGTCAGGAAAACAAGCAAAATCAACAAGCCCGGAGGACACAGCAGCATGTTATTGCGTCGTCGTTTCATCCAGTTAGAACGTGTCTTTCCATTGACGCAGCTCGGCAAAAACACTGTCTTCCTGTGCAGGAATATCTCTGCCATGTTTTACGAGCGCCTCGACGATGGCGGGGTCGTCCCACCGCATGAAGGGATTTGATAGCCGCTCTTTGTCAATGCTTGTCGGTACCGTAGGTAGGCCTTGTGCCCTCAGTTGTTCGCACTCTTTTGATCTCGATAGTATGGCGAGATCTTCTGGGGCTACTGTTTGTGCAAAGGCAAAGTTTGCCAGCGTGTATTCATGGGCGCAGTACACCCGTGTTTCGGCAGGCAGGTCACGCAGCCGCGCCAATGACTGACGCATCATTGGCAGGGTGCCCTCAAAGACCCGGCCGCAACCTCCCGCAAAAAGCGTGTCCCCGCAGAAGACGGCTCCCTCACCCACGTACGCAATGTGGTCAAGGGTATGCCCAGGAATCTCCATCACCGAAAATTGGCGCTCTAGAACGGTTACCGAGTCGCCTTCGGCAACCACACGGGTAATGAAGGGCATATTGCTGTTGTTGGGCCCCCAGACCTGACAACCGGTTTTTTCAACCAGCTGTTCAACCCCGCCGACATGATCGAAGTGGTGATGGGTAATCAAGATGCCGAGCAGTTCGAGCGAGTCTCTTTTCAGTCGAGCCAAAACCGGATCAGCATCCCCCGGATCAACAACAAATGCCTGACACCCGCGGCTCAACAGCCAAATATAGTTGTCGCTGAAAGCTTCGATCGGTTCAATTAAAAGTTCTGCCATAAAAACCTCTGGTCGTTGTGGTTTTTCGGTTGTCGATTTCTGTAGCTAACGCTATCTTGGCACCATGTTACGTGTGGCACACAGCTCAGAACCCAGCGGTCTTTCTTCTCGAGAGCGCCTGCGCAGGTGGTCGCGGCGTTCTGCTCTGGGCCGGCGCCTCGTTCATCAAGTTGAGGCAGATCTTGAGCTCGTCCTTGATCAATGGTTTGGGTACCACCTCGTGATTATCGGCGACGATATGGGCCTGGCGGTAGATGAGGCTACTCGGGTAAGGCATGTTACACGAGTGAGGTCTCTTGACGAAGTAGCCGCTAGCGACGCGGACGAGCGGGCGGTGGAGGCAACGTCACGTCGTGGTTCAGGTCACCTGATCGGTGACAACGAAGATCTGCCCATCGCCACAGAGAGTGTTGATGTCATCGTCATGTTCAACTGCTTACAGCTGAGCACGGAGCCTCATCGAATCCTTCGGGAGATCCATCGTGTGCTAACGCCGGATGGTCATTTGTTTATTGTCGATGCTAACGCGAACAGCCTAATGGGTTGGATCTCGTCTTTGGTGAGAAGGCTACGCCCTGGTGGAAGTTCTCATACCAAGTCCGTTTCGCTTGGGAAACTGGAGGATTGGCTCCGGCTCCTGAACTTTCAGATGGCGCCCGCGCGACATAAGCTTGCAGTGCCTTTCGCCCATAAGAGCAGATGGGGAGCTTGGTTTGAGCGGGCCGATCACTGGCTGGCTGAGCACAACATACCTATCGGATCCTACTACGTTTTGTTCGGTAACAAATCGGTGTGGGGCTATGTGCAGGAGCAACCCTCCCGGCGTGTAAAGGCAAAAATGATAGGTCTTCCCGTCGCGAAACCCGTTATCGGCGGCGCACGGGGCGTGTCTTCCAGACAATCCGTCGAGCTGGTGCCCGATAAATGACGGTTGTTGAAATCTTCACTGACGGAGCGTGCCGCGGGAACCCTGGCCCAGGAGGGTGGGGAGCGCTGTTGCGCTCTGGGGGCAATGAGCGCGAGGTTTGGGGTGGGGAGGTCGACACCACCAATAATCGTATGGAGCTAACCGCCGCAATAGAGGCGCTCAGAGCCTTGCGCCACTCGTGCGAGGTTAAACTCACAACGGATTCGGTTTACGTGCGAGATGGCATAACGAAATGGCTGGCCAATTGGGAGAGAAACGGTTGGCGAACGGCTGCAAAAAAGCCTGTAAAAAACAAGGAGCTTTGGCAAGCTTTGTCCGCAGAGGTTGCACGGCACGATGTGAAGTGGTTCTGGGTGAAGGGGCATAGCGGACACCCAGAAAACGAGCGGGCAGATCAGCTTGCGAATCGCGCTATTGATGAGTTGGAGCTCGATCATGCGTCAAATCGTTCTTGATACAGAGACCACGGGGCTAGAGGTATCTCAGGGCCATCGTATTATCGAGATCGGCTGCGTTGAGTTGATCGATCGAAAGCTAACCGGCAAACGCTACCACCAGTATATTCAGCCTAATCGAGAAATTGATGATGGAGCGCTTGCAGTTCACGGCATCACCCAAGAATTTTTAGCTGATAAGCCAGTTTTTGAGCGGATTGCCGAGTCATTCTTAGCCTTCGTCGAAGGCGCAGATCTCATCATTCACAACGCTCCATTTGACGTGGGCTTTATTGATGCAGAGCTAAAGCGGATTGATCCCGCCGGGCTTGGGACCGCCAGTCGCTGCAATGTTATCGATTCCCTTGCACTTGCCCGAACGAAACATCCGGGGCAGCGCAACAGTCTGGATGCTTTGTGCCAGCGGTACGAGGTTGATAATTCTTCCCGCAGTCTCCATGGCGCCCTCCTTGATGCGGAAATTCTTGCGGAGGTCTACCTCGCCATGACCGGCGGACAGACCTCGCTGGTCCTGAGCGAGGAGGATGATGCCAGCGCACCGGGCGCACCGTCAGCGAACCGAATTAGACGCATCCCTGCGGGCAGGGCGCCTTTGCGGGTAATCAAGGCGTCGGAGAAGGAGTTGAGGCGCCACGAAGAGAAGCTGGCCGAGATAAGGGAAAAGACTGATCGCGTGCTTATCTGGCCAACCTGAGGGGTTCGCTGTCGTTAAAGTGCAACGTTGCTGTTTGCGAACCCACTGCTTACTTTCATATAAACAAGTAGACCCCTGCCAGACCAACACCCCCAAGCACTAAGGTGTAGGGAAGCGCCATTACTACCATTCGTCCATAAGACAATCTGATGAGGGGTGCCAGTGCCGACGTCAATAGAAACAAGAAGGCCGCCTGACCGTTCGGTGTGGCAACGCTTGGGAGATTCGTCCCCGTGTTGATAGCTACAGCCAGTTGATCAAACTCAGTACGGGTAATCTCTCCCGCATCCAGCGCCATTTTTACCTCGTTAATGTACACGGTGGCGACGAACACGTTGTCAGAGATCATTGACAGCACACCGTTGGCCACAAAAAACATCGCGGGCCTGATACCGGAATCTTGATGCAGGACCCATTCAATGACCGGGGTAAAGAGGTGTTGTTCATGTATCACCGCTACGATTGCAAAAAAGACCACCAATAATGCGGTAAACGGGAGGGCCTCTTCGAACGCGTGGCCGATTTGATGCTCCTCGGTAATGCCGTTAAAGGCAGTAAGTAAGACGATCACCAGCAGACCGATCAGACCCACTGCTGCGAGGTGGAGGGCGAGTCCTACGACCAAAATAACAGCCACAATAGCCTGAATAACGAGCTTTGCATTGCTGCGGGGGCTTGCCTTGGCGCTCTCTCGTGCTTCAAATTCTTCCAGCACTGCTCGCACCTTTGGCGGCAGTGTGGCGCCGTAACCAAATTTCCCGCTTGCCTCCAAGGCTAAGCAGGTCAGGAGGCCACAGGCCAGGACCGGCATTGTCACTGGAGCCATAAGCAGAAAGAACTCCTGAAAATCCCAGCTTGCCACCGTGGCAATCAGCAAATTCTGTGGCTCTCCGACGAGGGTGCACACTCCACCGAGGGCAGTTCCAACGGCGCCGTGCATCAGCAGACTGCGAAGAAAGGCTCTAAAGCCCTCCAGATCCTCGTGGTGTGTATCCGTAATTTCATCATCATTCCCATGATCATGATCATCATGGGAATGATGCTTTCCTGATGCGACTTTGTGATAAACCGCATAAAAGCCGACCCCAACGCTTATCAGGACTGCAGTCACGGTGAGCGCATCCAAGAACGCGGACAGAACGGCAGCCACCAATGAAAATAGTAATGACAGCACCTTCTTGGATTTCACATTCAGCAGTATCTTGGTAAATACAAAGAGCAGGAGGTCTTTCATGAAATAGATACCCGCGACCATGAACATGAGTAACAAGATGACCTCAAAGTTTGCCTCGGCCTCATGAAAAACCGTGTGTGGGTCTGCCATGCCTATCACGATCGCCTCAATAGCGAGGAGTCCACCCGGTTGAAGGGGATAACAACGGAGGGCGAGGGCTAAGGTAAAAATGAATTCGCCGATCAAGACCCAGCCGGTGAAAAACGGACCGAGCGTGAAAAGTAGAATCGGATTCAGGATGAGAAAAGCTATGATCGATTGCTTGTACCAGACCGGCGAAGGTCCCAAAAAATTGTGCCATAAGGCCTGCGAGGTCGTCTCTTGCATGCGTTAAACCCTTGTCGTGTGTGTTGTCGCTGTTGGGGACACCATGGTCAAGTCCATTCAGGACATTATTCGTTTTTAGTTGTGAAACGTGGGACGAATTCCTAACATGCGTGCTCTAGTCAGGAGCGCTGAATGCTATCAATACAACCCGTCTCTGAGCCACCCTCTGGCACTGATATCCTCATACCCTTTATCGGCCGGGAGGCGGTAGTGTCACTCCGCACGCCGCCGGACTCATTTTACACCCGAGACCAGATAGCCTCGGAGTTTGGCAGCTACCAACAAGAAATACCGGTTGGCTACTGGAATGCCACGCCCTGCTACACCATTCAACTGAACGAGAAGCATCTCAATCTCATGGAGCACGCCAAAGGCAACCTGTATACGCTTTTGGGACGGGTTTCCGATCACGTATTTGATGTTTTTGGTCGTGGCTTGCAATTGCACCACTGGTGGCGGGACCATCAGTACTGTGGGCGATGTGGTGCAGCCACTGAACTGAAGGACAACGGAAAAGCCTTGGGCTGTGTGGTTTGCAGCTATCAGGCTTATCCACGACTAAATCCCTGCGTCATCGTGGCGGTCACGCGAGGAAATCAGATACTGCTGGCCGCCGCGTCGGGGCGAAGAGCCAACTTTTACAGTACACTCGCGGGTTTTATTGAACCGGGAGAATCAGCAGAGGCTGCCGTTGCGAGAGAGGTGCGCGAGGAAGTTGGCATAGAAATCAGCAACACACGATTTTTTCGATCTCAACCGTGGCCGTTTCCTTCGCAGCTGATGCTTGGATTCATCGCGGACTATGCAGGCGGTGATCTGGTTTTAGATACCGCCGAGATTGAAGACGCAGGCTGGTTTACAAAAGATTCACTTCCCCCGATTCCACCGATGGCATCGATATCCGGACAGCTGATTCACGCAGCACTCTCGGGGGAATAAGGTGTTAAGTGAGCCTCAAGAGGGCCGTTACGTTACGGAGGACGGATGGAATTTCTGAGTGAGATAGGCGTTTTTCTGGTACAGGCGATTATCCTGGTTGTCGCCATATTGCTTGTTGTTGCCGGTATCGCAGCAATAAGTCAGCGGCGTCGCGGCCTGGGAGCAGAGGGGCAGATTGAAGTCCGTCAAACAAACGAGAAATATCGAGCTTTTCAAGACGCGGTGAAAGAATCCCTGGAGACGCCTGAGGCTACAAAAGAGCGACTAAAGGCCGAGAAAAAACAAGCCAAACTGGATGCAAAGACCGAGAAAAAGCAGAAGGGGAGCGCGTCCTCTACGGTCAAACCGCGTCTCTTTGTTCTGCGCTTTGACGGAGACATTCAGGCCTCTGCAACCGACAGTTTACGGGAGGAAATTTCCTCTATTTTACCGGTGGCGAATGCAGAGGATGAGGTACTAGTGTGCCTGGAGAGTCCGGGCGGACTGGTGCACAGCTACGGCTTGGCCGCGAGCCAACTCCAGCGTGTCACTGAGGCTGGAGTGCCCTTGACGATTGCTGTCGATAAAGTAGCCGCCAGTGGCGGCTATATGATGGCCTGTGTGGCGGACAAAATCGTAGCAGCTCCATTTGCAGTGATTGGCTCGATCGGCGTGTTGGCGCAGATCCCCAACTTTCACCGATTACTAAAGAAAAACGAGATCGACTTTGAACTGCTGACTGCGGGTAAATATAAGCGCACCCTCACCATGTTCGGTGAAAATACCGATGAGGGGCGGCGTAAATTTGTTGAAGATCTTGAGGACACCTTTGAGCTATTCAAAGAGTTTATTCACGAGCGGCGTCCTAAGGTGCCAATTGATGCCGTAGCCACAGGCGAAGTCTGGTACGGGAAAAGGGCGCTAGAAAAGCAACTGGTCGATGAGATTATCACCTCAGACACCTATATCCAGTCCACCTTAGAGGAACGGGACGTCGTAGAAGTGCGCTTTGTGCCACGGAAGAGCTGGCAAGAGAAGCTGGGGGTATCAGCTGAGCGGGTAATTGAGCGACTTGGCCTGCGTGCTTACCAGCGCGCTGTTGAGCGACCACTGCCCTGATGCACGGGCCTAGGGCGTCGGTTCTGAGATATTACAATCCCGCCGCTGGATCAACGCATTATCAACGAGCGACCCCTGATCCACTCCCTCGTCAGCGATCACAGCGGCGGTAAGATCCTGAGTCGTAATGCAAGGGCCAGTGTAATGGTCTTGCGTTAACCAATAGGCGCTCAGTGCTGCAACCACTACAGCAATAATCGCACTAAAGAGGTGAGCTCGTTTCACGATGTCAGCTCTCTGGCCCTCAGGGTTCCGTAGGCTTCAAACTGGGTGTCGAATATTTCCCCGGTCAGATGCGTTAAAAAGTCACTGCGCTTGAGTGTAGTCATCACGGGGGTTTTTATTTCACTCAGGTGGAGCGAGATGGAAAGCTCCTCCAGACCGACGTTGATAGTTTCTAACGCTTCAAGTGCGCTGAGGTCAATGTCATTAACCGCTGAACACATCAGAATAACGTGCCTCACATCTTGATCTTGTGCTACCTGTGCAAAAACGTTCTCTTCCAGATAGGCCGCATTGGCAAAATAAAGGCTTTCATCCACACGTATTGAGATGATCATCGGGTGAGTGCTGACATTATGGCCGTTGACGTTGCGAAACTTCTCCGTTCCCGCCACTGAGCCCACCACCGCAAAATGAGGACGACTGGTTTTGTACAAATGTAGCCCCAAGCTGACAGCGACTCCCGAGATAACGCCGACCTCAACACCCAGCAATAACGTTAGGAGAATAGTAGCAGTGACCGCCAGAAAATCCGTCCATGAAAAGCGCCAGGCACGGGCCAGCATTTTCCAGTCAATAAGGGCGCTGACCGCAACGATGATCGTCGCCGCCAGAGTCGCCTTGGGCAGAAAATAGAGCAGTGGGGTTAAAAGCAAGGCAGCAAGACCGATGCCAATCGCGGCCATAATCGACGCGGCCTGGGTTTCAGCCCCGGCATCAAAGTTCACCACCGAGCGGGAAAATCCGCCGGTGACAGGAAATCCCCCAGAGAAAGCCGATGCAACATTAGCGGCCCCGAGTCCGATCAACTCACGATCAGGCGTAATCCGTTGACGGCGCTTTGCTCCCAGGGTTCGACCCACGGAGACGGACTCCACGAATCCTATGAGCGATATCAGCAGGGCAGGGAGGGCAAGGGCCTCCACCAGCGCCCAATCAATGTGGGGTGCAGACAAGGCTGGGAGCCCCCGCGGCACTTGCCCCACGAGGGCCACACCCCTAGCCTCAAAGTCGAGGCTCATGGCAGTGAGGATAGTCGCGAGAATGGCAAGCACCGGGGCCGCTTTTGTCACCAATTCTGCACTGGAACGGCTGAGTCCAAGCATCATCATCCATGATGTCATGAAGCCTCGACATAGCCAGAGGAAAATCAGAACACACGTTCCAACCAAAAAGGTCGGCAGGTGAAAATCGCTCAAGCTGGCCCCCAAACTGCCGACCAACTCGGGCAGGGTCGCACCATTAGCGTCCGTGCCAAATATGTGTCTCATCTGACTGAGCGCAATAAGGATTCCTGACGCGGTGATAAAGCCAGAGACCACAGGGTGTGAGAGAAAATTGGTTACAAATCCAAACCGCAGTAGGCCAAGCCCAATTAATATGATCCCGCTCATGAGCGCCAGTAGGATCGCGGCAGACGCGTAGTCGACCGTGCCCTGGCGCGCAACATCACCCACCGCCGTCGCAGTCATCAAGGCAATGACCGCAACAGGGCCTACAGAGAGTGTTCTACTGCTACCAATCAATCCATAGGCGACCAGCGGTAGAATACTGGCGTAAAGCCCCATCTCGGCGGGGAGCCCCGCGAGGAGAGCATATGCCAGAGACTGGGGGATCAGCATGATAGTAACAACCGTTGCGGCGGTCATATCACGTCCAAAGGTGGCCCCGCTGTAATCCTGCAACCAGCTCAGGTTTGGCACTAATAAAGAAAACATGGTGTGCGCCCGATCACGTTAGCCCGTCACTGTGGCTCAGGGCTTACCATCCATTCCCGACCTTTCAGCATGGCCTCCCAGTAGACCGCTGGTAGCACATTGGCCTTCAGTAGCCAGGCAAGAGAGGAGGGCTCCTGACCATCGATCAGCCATTTCGGAAAGCTGGGTAAGAGGGCGCCACCGTATCCAAACTCGGCCAGAACGATCTTGCCCCGTTCCACGGTCAGAGGACACGACCCGTAACCGTTGTAGTGGCTGATACCGTCCGCTTTCCCCGCGTGCTGTAATAGGTTATGCGCCACCACCGGTGCTTGGGCCCTGGCGGCGGCGGCTGTTTTGGCGTTGGGCGCATTCATCACGTCACCAAGAGACCAAATATTATCGAAGCGTTTGCTTTTGAGGGTGTGTTGATCCACGTCAACCCAGCCGCCTTCGTCCGCGAGCGCAGATTCTCGAATAAAATCCGGGGCGCGCTGAGGGGGGCAGACATGGATCATGTCAAAACCGACCTCGTGGTGGTTGCCACTTTCATCACGGAAAGTCGCAATTTTGGTGTCTCCATCAACCTTGGTAAGCGTGTGCTGAAAATGAAGCGCTGCTCGATATTTCTCAACATACTTCATAAGGGCGGGAACATAGGCAGCAACCCCAAATAGTCCCGGGGTTGAGGTGTAAAAGCTGACGTCAATATCTTTCAAAAGGCCCTGGCGTAGCCAGTAATTGCTCGACAAATACATTGCCTTTTGGGGCGCGCCGGCACATTTTATTGGCATCGGTGGCTGAGTGAATAACGCCCGGCCTGACCTTAGAGACTGTACAAGCTCCCAGGTATAAGATGCTGTTTTATATGAATAGTTTGACGTAACGCCATTCCGTCCCAGGGTTTCTGCCAAGCCCTCAACGCCCGACCAGTTAAGGGTTAAGCCTGGACAGACCACCATTCGGTCATAAGACAGAGTCTGGCCTGAGGATAGGCAGATTCTATTTTGATCTGGCTCAAAGGCCTCGACGGATTCTTTTTTCCACGTGACCGCCCTTGGCATCACAGAAGCCATTGGCCTGCCTGTTTGGGGTAGGTTGAAAATACCGCCGCCAACCATGGTCCAACCCGGTTGGTAGTAGTGCATCTCCGCCGGATCTATGATCGTAATATCCAGCGAGGGCTCCCGCTTTAGCAGGCTGCTCGCGGTGGCAATTCCTGCCGCACCACCCCCTACAATCGCGACTTCTGTGTGGTTTTTACTCTTATTCACTTGTTTTCTCCCCCGAGAATTTTTTTAGTTCATGGTAGTAGCGTGGATATATTAGCGCCGCCAAAGGCGTTAATCGGCACCTTGAGAAACAGCCGATCATTTTGATCCGCGGGCGGCATGTATCCAGCCCTCATGTTCACCTGTAGCGAGGGTAATATTAGGGCCGGCATCCCCAAGGTTTTATCCCGCGCCTCTCGCATCGCGATAAATTCGTCCTCCCGGATGCCTCCACCTACGTGGACATTATGCTCTCGCTGATGGGCGATCGTGGTTTCGCAGTGCTCCTGCTTCCCCTCATCGGGATAGTCGTGACAGACGAAGACGCGGGTTTCAGGGGGAAGGGCGAGTAGTTTCCGTATCGAGCGGTATAAGGTTCTTGCATCTCCACCTGGAAAATCGCAGCGGGCAGTTCCTGCATTGGGCATGAACAAGGTGTCACCGACAAAAAGAGCATCGCCTATTAGGTACGCCATGCAAGCGGGCGTGTGTCCAGGCACGTGGAAAGCGGACGCCTCAAGCTTGCCGATGCTGAAGGAATGACCATCAGCGAACAGCAGATCAAACTGACTGCCATCGGGAACAAAGTCCCGACCTTCGTTAAATATCTCCAAAAAGATCTGCTGCACTCCGGTAATCTGATCGCCGATCGCAATTTCTCCGCCGAGCTCAGACTTCAGGTATGGAGCCCCGCTTAAATGATCTGCATGGACGTGGGTCTCCAATATATGTGAGACCTGATATTGGCGCTCTGTGACAAACGTTCTGATTTTGTCGGCCGATTCAACAGAGATCGTGCCCGAGGCGTAATCAAGATTAAGCACCGGGTCGATAACAGCGCAGTGTTTGGTTTCAGGACAGCACACGACATAAGTAAACGTGCCCGTCGCTCGATCATAAAAGGCCGTCACCTTGGGTTGCTGAACGGATGCTGTCACTGCAAATCCCCTTTATTTCGCTACGAGGCTGGCTGTTTTAGCCAATATTTAGTGGGACGGATGTATTCTAGTGGAATAAGGTTATTCTTTAAAGGTTTAAGGCACGGATTAGGGCTTCGTTTTAGGCGTCCTAGCGACATGCCAAGCAGCATGCTATTTCGCATAATGTATATTATGTTAAATTGTGCGGGCCCGGAAACTCCGTGATCAAAGCGCTCGCTGATCATGCTCACGCGCGCTCTCCTCGCACCAACGAACTCGCCGTGTCAGCGTCGGTCACTTATTTGTGGCCCTTAGCCATGTGACCCATCAAACAAAACGATGAAGCCTATTGACTGACCGAACCCAAGCAGTGGCGGCCATATCAAGCCGCTTTCACCCGTGACCTACCAGTGCGATAATCCGGCGCCCGCTGAGTGGGCAACTATGCAGATACGCCGCGTAATTCGGCTAACAGCGGAGTTTGTGCAGCAACACAACCTACTAACATGACCGTAAACCAGCGAATAAGGAGCGATTGATGGATCTTCAGGGAAAAGTGGCCATTGTTACAGGAGGCGCATCGGGGCTTGGAGAAGCCACTGTTGATGCCTATGTTGCCAAGGGAATGACCGTCGCCATCTTCGATCTCAACGAGGAACGCGCCCAAGCCGTGATCGATCGTCACGGTGCCGACAAGACTGCTTTTTACGCCGTCAATGTTGCGGATGAAAACTCGGTAAAAGACGCCATTTCCAGCGTTGTAACTGCACACGGAGCCCTTCACGTTGTGAATAACTACGCGGGCTTTGGCAACGCCAATCGTACCTTTGGTCGAAACGGCGTGTTTCCCTTAGACAATTACATGCAAATTGTCATGGTTAATCAGGTCGGCACGTTCAACGTTTGCCGTCTGGCTGCAGAAGCGATGTCAACCAACGAGCCAGTAACTGCGGATGGCGGACGTGGAGTGATTATCAACACGGCCTCTATCGCCGCCTATGAGGGCCAAATAGGACAGGTTGCTTACTCTGCAACAAAGGGTGCTGTTGTCGGCATGACTTTGCCCATGGCTAGGGATCTGGTTCCCTATGGAATTCGCGTCAATACCATCGTGCCGGGCCTGATACACACTCCCCTCTTTGACATGCTACCCGAGGAAAACTACCAATCCCTAGAGCGTTCAGTGCTTTACCCGAAGAGATTGGGCAAGCCTCAGGAGATTGCCCACCTCTCGGTGTTTATTGCAGAAAATGACTACCTGAACGGCGAGTGCGTCCGGCTGGATGGTGGCATCCGTATGCAGCCGAAGTGATGCTCGAGATGGGTTTATGGTGGCTTGTTGGCGTTGAGAAGGCACCTTGGGTTTTGGTAAAACGTCATTTGGACGCGTGTCCCTACCACAGCACTTAATGGTCCCGTCGGCCAATTGTGTTGTGAAAGAGTGAGGTATCTGGCTTGTTAGATCGATTACGTGCACTAGGCTGTCTGATGGTGTCTATAGCCTTGTGTGGCTCCGAGTTTGCTTACGGTACTGAGGAATCGAGCAGTGCTGCAGCCCAGATAGGCGGCAAGAAGGAGAGCCCATGGTTGTTGACCCCCCTCCTCAGCGTCGACCCCAAGCTAGGCCGAAATGTGGGTGCATTGGCCGCCTATACGCTCCGGTTTGATGATGACTCTCCAGTATCAATGCTCGGAACAGCGATAACTTACTCCAGTACCGATAGCTACGTGGGCGGAGTATTTGCCGACCTATACTGGCAGCAGGACCGCAATCGACTGAGCCTAGGTGCCGGTTTTGGCAAGATCAGAAACGACTACGACGATTTCTTGGGGTCGGGCGTTAACGTTAAAACCGTTGATAATTTTGACGCGCTGTTTCTTCGTTATGTCAGACGAATCGGTGATAGCCCCTGGTTCATAGGAGGCTTGGTGTTGAATAGCAATTACCAAATTGACTTCCCCCCACGGAATAGCGCGATCGCCGACCAAATCGGTTACTTGGGGTTTGATGCGACAGGCGCCGGCATCGTATTCAATTTTGATAGCCGGGACGATGTCAGGAATCCGACGAGGGGCACTTTTGCCAGCGTTTACAACGTCGCGTATCGAGGTAGTGACGATGAAAACATTGCGGAGCCAATTTTTCCTGGCCTCCAGGAGCCGATTCTTTCACCTGACAAGGGGGATGCTGATTTTGATGTCTATCATGTTGAGGCAAGAACGTATTTGCACCTCAACCTTGGTTTTGCGGTAGGCGGCAGCACCCTCGCGCTGGAAGTAAAAAATCGCCTAACCGATGATGCCCCGCTTTCGGGTTATTCATCGATCAGCCTACCCGGATACACCAAGGGTAATTATTTGGGGCAAAATTACAGCCATCTTCAGTTCGATCTCAGGCTCCCTCTGGGGCAACGCTGGGGTGCCGTAGTCTTCGGCGGCGTTGGCTGCCTATACGGTGACGGTATTGGTGGCGACGGCATTTCCTGCGGTGAAAACAGCTACCCTGCATTGGGCGCTGGTGTCAGCTATTTGATCAAAGCAGACTCCGGTATTGTTGTCAGAGCCGAGGTTGCAAAGGGATCAGGGGACAATTCGGCACTTTATCTGCGGTTCGGGCATCCTTTTTGAGGAAAAAGGATGAAATGTTCACAATATCGACACGCCCTCGTGTTTGAGCCCAAAAAAAGTGTCTAATGCCACGGTGAACATCCGTTTTGGAGCCCTGATGCCTACCCTACCCCCCTGCCCTGGCCGTAGTTTGATCCGCGTCATTGCACTTTGCGCGCTTTGGGCAACCCATAGCTGGGCTCTGACGCCCAGCAGCATCCAAGGTGAAACGCTCGTCAAATTAATCGATACGCTGGAAGAGCGGCACTACGAGAAGCGGTCATACGACGATGTATTGTCGGCTCTCCATCTGAACGCCTACATCGAATCACTGGACCCTCAGAAAATGTTCTTCACCGCAGCCGATATCGAAGATTTTGGGCGTTATCGGTCAACCCTGGATGACCTTGGCCGCGAAGGCGAACTTGCGCCGGCATTCATGATGTTCAATCGCTATCAAACTGCCTTGAAGGCCAGACTGGAAAGTATTCTGGATACCATGCAGGAACAGGTCGATGGATTTGACTTCACAGTGGACGAATACCTTCCCCTGGACTCAGAGGATTTGGCTTGGGCTGAATCGGCGGCTGTCCTTGACGACCGATGGCGAAAGCGCCTCAAAAGTCAGGTATTGAGCTTGCGGCTAGCTGACAAGGCGCCGGAAGACATCGTCCCTACTCTGGAGCGACGGTACAAAAACCAGCTTAATCGGCTTGATCAATATAATGAGCGAGACGTCTTTGCGGTGTACGCAAATTCACTGACAGAGCTATACGACCCCCACACGTCTTACTTCTCGCCACGCCGGGCGGAGAACTTTGATATCAACATGAGTCTCTCGTTCGATGGGATAGGTGCCGTTCTTCAGGTGGATGATGAGTTCACCAAAGTTGTTCGGCTAGTACCTGCAGGACCCGCCGATAAACAAGGCGTACTGCGTCCCTCCGACCTAATCATTGGGGTTGGGCAAGGTGATGATGGTGCTATCGAGGATGTCATTGGTTGGCGACTGGACGAGGTGGTTGATCTCATTCGAGGTCCCAGAGAAACCACGGTCCGTCTCGAAGTTATTCCCGATAAGGGAAAGATGGACCAGCGGCATGTCATTGCCATCGAGCGCAATCAAGTAAAACTGGAAGAGCAGGCCGCTAAGAGCCAGATTCTAGATATGGAGGATGCCGACGGGACAAACCGTAAGATCGGTGTGATTGAGATCCCAGCCTTCTATATCGATTTTGCAGCGCTGCGGCGAGGCGACAAAGATTACAAGTCCACCACGCGAGATGTGAGTCGCCTGATTGATGAGCTCAAAGAAAAAGATATTGAAGGTCTCGTCATCGATTTAAGAAATAACGGCGGCGGCTCTCTTCAAGAGGCTAACGATTTGACTGGTCTGTTCATCGAATATGGGCCGACAGTGCAAATACGAAGCGCCGAGCGACGCGTGTGGCGAGATGGCAAGCGGCAACGCTCCGCCTACTACACGGGGCCCGTCGCTGTCCTGATCAATCGACTCAGCGCCTCCGCCTCTGAGATATTTGCCGGTGCTCTGCAGGACTATGGTCGAGGTATCGTGATTGGCGATCGCTCCTTCGGCAAGGGAACCGTACAGACCTTGCTGGATCTCCCAGAGGGCCAGTTGAAAGTTACCGAGAGCAAGTTTTATCGAATCTCGGGTGACTCAACCCAGCATAGGGGGGTGGTACCCGACATCCCCTTCCCCTCTCTTTTTGATGAGCAAGAAATCGGTGAGAGCGCACTGGATTATGCGCTCAGCTGGGATCAAATTTCGCCGGTCAGACATCGGGATTACGGGTTGTTTGACGGGCTGGTGCCAACGCTGAAGAAACTCCATCTAGATCGTTCCAGTGCGGACCCCGACTTTGTCTACTTGCTTGATCAGGTCACCATGTCGGCTGAAACCCGTGGCATGACGTCCCTCCCTCTGAACGAAGAAGCGCGCCTTGAGCTCAGGGAGTCGCAGGAAGCAAAAGCCCTCGGTATCGAAAACAAGCGACGGGCGTCAAAAGGCGAAGAGCCGCTGGCGTCGCTTCGAGACGGGGATGGTGAGGATATGCTTGCTGAGGCGCAGGAAAACATCGAGTCACTGTCGTCCCCTGATGAAAACGGCAACGACACAGATCTTGACCTGAGCGGGACAGCAGAACAGGAAAGTGAAGAACCTGATGTACTGTTGTTAGAGGCTGGCCGAATCATTGCAGATGTATTGGCGCTCCTGCCTGCTCCCCCCGGACAGACGCTAACGGCAAAACGCTAGGCGGGTTCGAACCACCGAAGCGAGCTGTGTAGAGTGACGACGCTTCCTATGATCAGCAGTGTAGGTGCCGCGGGGCTGTCTTCCTCCGCTCGCTTTACGATGGTTGAAAGCGTCCCTGCAATGACTCGCTGATCTCCGCGGGTGGCTTTTTCAACAATAGCTATTGGGGTGTTAGGATCGCGGCCAGCGCTAACCAGCTCTTTTGCGATGATGCCGAGTCCCGCCAGGCCCATATAAAAGACGAGAGTTTCATGCTCGTTCAGAAATTGATTCCACGGCAAGTCAAGGCGATGATTCTTGGTATGGCCTGTGATAAAGCGTACGCTTTGTGCGTGATCTCGATGGGTGAGTGGTATCCCCGCGTAGCAGGCGGCGCCGGAGGCGGCGGTTACTCCTGGAACAACCTCAAAATCAATCCCTGCGGCCAGAAGTCCTTCGATTTCCTCGCCGCCTCGCCCAAAGATAAAAGGATCCCCGCCCTTTAATCTGGCAACTCGTTTGCCGCTCTTTGCCAGTGCTGCCAGATTTTCATTGATCTCTGACTGAGGCATAGAATGCTGTGAGCGCTCTTTCCCCACATAGATTTTGTCGGCATCACGCCTGGCCATTTCGAGAATGCCATCTCCAATGAGCCGGTCATAAAGAACAACGTCCGCCTGTTGCAAAAGCCTGAGCGCTTTAAAGGTCATCAACTCAGGATCGCCCGGACCAGCGCCTATCAGATAGACAGCGCCACGGGAGTAGCCATCACCGGAGAGGCATGCCTGAAAGACGTCGTTGGCTGCGGCTGTGTTGCTGTGTAGCACGTGATTGATAAATTCGCTCTCACCTAGAAGGGTCTCCCAAAAATAGCGGCGCTCATTCTCGCTACCCAGCGATGCTGACACTTCGTCTCGGCGCGAACCGAGGTATCTGGCAAGCTCCCCATAGCCCTCCGGATAGCGGGTTTCAATGTCCGACCGGATCCGCCGCGCAAGTACAGGACTGCACCCACTGGAAGAAACAGAAATAATGAGAGGATTGCGATCAATAATGGCCGGAATGATAAATGTACAGAGCGAGGGATCGTCAACCACATTGACCGGTGTCATTGATGCCTTTGCCCCTCTGGAGACTGCTGCGTTAACCTCCTGATCGGGGGTTGCCGCGACAACGGCCGCGTATTCACCGAGAGGCCTGTCATCCCAGGGGCTCAATTGGATATGGTTGGGGTCCAAGACCAGACCCCGGATCTCGTCTGACACCTGAGGTGCCAAAACGTGAAGGTCGGCGCCAGCGCGCGCTAATAGCCGGGCCTTGCGGGTAGCGACGATACCACCGCCCACCAGCAGTACAGGCTGGTTGGAGAGTTTTAAGCCAACGGGAAGATAGTCCACCTCAGGCGATCGCCGTCACGCCCCCCATATAGGGTCGCAACACGTCGGGTATGACCACTGAACCATCGGCCTGTTGATAATTTTCGAGCACCGCAACGAGCGTACGACCGACGGCAAGGCCCGATCCATTCAGCGTATGTAAAAGCTCGGGCTTACCGGTATCTGGATTCCGCCATCGTGCCTTGAGACGTCTCGCCTGATAATCCATAAAGTTTGAGCAACTGGATATTTCGCGATAGGCATCCTGACCTGGTAACCAAACCTCCAGATCGTAGGTCATGGCCGACGAGAAGCCCATATCACCGCCACAGAGAATCATTTTCCGGTACGGTAGGTCCAGAGACTGAAGAATAGTCTCTGCATGCCCCGTCAAGGACTCCAGTGCCGCTTCGGACCGGGCCGGCGGCACGAACTGCACCAGCTCGACTTTTTCAAACTGGTGCTGGCGAATCAAACCTCTTGTATCGCGACCATAACTCCCTGCCTCACTGCGGAAACATGGCGTGTGAGCGACGAAGCCAACACCCTCTGCGTCCATCTCATCCGGTTCAAAGATGCGCTCCCGGGCAATGTTGGTCACGGGTACTTCTGCGGTCGGAATGAGGTAATACTCCTGATCCCCCGCGATCCTGAATAAATCCTCTTCAAACTTAGGCAACTGGCCTGTCCCAACCAGAGACTCCCGATTGACCAAATAAGGAACGTAGACCTCCGTATAGCCATGCTGCTGGGTGTGTACATCCAGCATGTACTGAGTCAGTGCCCGCTGGAGGCGCGCGACCTCGGCATACATTACAGCGAACCGGGATCCGGTGATTTTGCCCGCTGTTTCGCTGTCAAGACCCCCCTGACGCTCTGCCAGATCAACGTGGTCACGGGGTTTAAAATCAAAGACGCGCGGGTTACCCCAGCGCAGAATCTCGACGTTATCCTCCTCTGACAGCCCCTCCGGGACTGCGGCCAGCGGCAAATTAGGGGTCTCCAGTAGCAAGCTATCAAGCTCCACCTGAATGGCCCTCGCCTGTTCGGTGGCAGTGTCAATTTCCGTTGCGATACGCTCAAGGATCTCGTTAACCTGCGCTTTGGCCTCATCTACTGACACCCCCTGCCCCACCAACTCACCGATTTTTTTCGAGGCGGCCTTGCGCTCGGCGAGCAGAGATTGGGATTTGACGTCAGCTTCTTTGCGCTGAGCGTCAAGCGAGGTAAAGCGGTCTAGTGGAAACTCATGTCCACGTTTTTTTAGGCCTGAGACAATAGCAGTGGGATCCTGCCTAATAGCCTTGATATTGAGCATGCCCCCTCCGGGCTTCTAGCAACTTGCGGCGCGCATGATACCTTGTCTGCGTTCATTTTTCGCCGGAATTATCCCGTCAGACGCACGGGCGCTATTCGTACAGCACCCCCGATTGTGACGGTAACAAAGGATCCCATAACGCCTCTTTTATGATTTTTTCCCTGCAGCTAATGTCTTGTCTCTCAGCATGGCTAGTTTCTCGGCTATTTTGCTTTCGAGCCCACGATTAACGGGCTCATAGAGCGGGTGCGTAGCCAGCCCCTCTGGGAAATAGGTCTGCCCCACTGAAAACCCATCGGGCTCCTCATGATCATATCGATAGCCGTCACCATACCCCTCCGCCTCCATTAGTGCCGTGGGTGCGTTTCGCAGATGCAGAGGTACTTCTAGGGATCCGGACTGTTCTGCCAAGTCCCGGGCACGTTTGTAAGCGACGTAAACAGCGTTGCTTTTGGCGGCGCAGGCCGCGTATGTAATTGCCTGGGCAATCGCGAGTTCCCCCTCGGGACTGCCCAATCTCTCCTGAACCTGCCACGCGTTTAGCGCCAGCTCCAAGGCTCTGGGATCGGCATTACCAATATCCTCACTCGCGATGCGTACGACGCGGCGGGCGATGTAAATTGGGTCGCAACCACCGTCAAGCAGTCTGGCGAACCAGTACAAGCTCGCATCTGGTGCACTGCCCCTGACCGACTTGTGTAACGCGCTTATCTGGTCGTAAAAAACATCGCCACCCTTGTCAAAACGTCGCAAACTCCCGGCAGCGATCTCCGACAGGATGGAGTCATCAATGACGCGGCGGCCCCCGACCCGGGGCGCGAGATCAGCGGCAAGTTCTAAGAGTGCACAAACACGCCGTCCATCACCGTCCGCCGCATTGGCGAGCTTTGGGATAAGCGATGGCGCTATATCGATATCAGACAGGTGGGCACTGAGTGCTTTCTTTACAAGCTCCTCGAGCTCCTCTTGGCTGAGGGGGCGAAGTCGATAAGTTCTGACCCGGGACAACAGCGCCGAATTGACCTCAAACGAGGGGTTTTCCGTCGTCGCCCCTATGAAGATCAGGGTGCCGTCCTCTACGTGGGGCAGAAAGGCATCCTGTTGCGCCTTGTTAAATCGATGTACCTCATCGACAAATAAAACCGTCCCGATGCTGGCTGCCCGGCGTGCTTTAGCTTGGGCAACCGCATCGCGAATATCCTTAACTCCGGCGAGGACGGCAGACAGTTGCACAAAATGAGCTTGTGCTGCATCAGCAGCAATCCGCGCGAGAGTGGTTTTACCAACCCCCGGGGGGCCCCATAGAAGAAAGGAATGCAACTGTCCTGAGGCTATAGCCACCTCGAGTGGCTTACCTGACGCCAACAGGTGTCGTTGACCAACGAAACCCTCGAGGGTGTTTGGACGCATTTTAGAAGCAAGAGGCTCGTGTAGCCCGCCTTCCGAAAACAATCCGTCCTGTGACTCCATGGACGTCATGAACTCAGAGAAATGCTAGCTGGCTTCATAGGCAGATTCAGGGATCACAAAAGCACCTGGTGCAGGCGCAGCCGTGGGATCAACAGTCAGGGTGATCACGATTCGCTGCTGCAATCCGTCGATGATAGTCATTTCATGTTGACCATTTTCGATATCCCGTAAAGTGACCGACTCAAAAAGACCACCCTTCTCCCTGGGAACAAGGGTCAACACGCCATCAACGCGAGAGATGTTAAATCTGGCTGTCAAGGCTCCCTCACTGGCCATCAGAAGCTCGAGGGGCGAGCTACTCTCATGATCAAGCCGATCTACTGATGAGGTCTCAAGATCAAAGTCCTGTTGCCAGAGACTCTCTCCATCGCTCACAAAGGCCTGTCTACCGGGAGACTGTATTTCCCATCGGAAAAGGCGAGGTTTCTGCAGCGCGAAGCGGCCACTGCTGGTTGAAAGCCTCTGGCCATGTTCATTGTCGATCCGCTGTTCAAAGTCTCCGACCAGCGTGTCGGTGGTGATAGGCCACAGCTCGCTAGCAAAAAGGGTTCCGGGCGCGCTACTGAGAGTGGCCACGACTACCATGCTTAGGACTAACAAAGATGGAAAACCTGACGATCTCATCGTTAGTCATCGGCCGGTGGTGGGGCAATAACCTCACGCTGGCCATTACTGCCCATTGGAGTCACCACACCTGCGGCTTCCATGGTCTCAATTAGACGCGCCGCCCGGTTGTAGCCAATACGCAGTTTTCGTTGCACGCTTGAAATCGACGCTCGCCGGCTCTTGGTCACGTAGTGAACCGCCTCATCGTAGAGTGCATCACTCTCGGGGTCTTCCTCATCCGCATTTGCCGACTGTATTTCGCCCGCGGTCACCGGTGTTTGACCACCCTCATCAAGGAGTCCATCAAGATACTGCGGGTCCCCTCGTCTCTTCCAATCTGCAACTACCCGATGTACCTCGTCGTCGGAGCAGAAGGCGCCGTGTACGCGGCTGGGCACGCTCGACCCTGACGGCAGATACAACATATCTCCGAAACCTAAAAGCTGCTCGGCGCCGCCCTGATCAAGGATGGTGCGTGAATCAACCTTTGAGCTCACAGAGAAAGCGATTCGAGTAGGAATATTTGCCTTAATTAGGCCGGTGATGACATCTACCGAGGGCCGCTGCGTAGCAAGAATCAGGTGAATGCCTGCAGCTCGCGCCTTTTGTGCGATTCTGGCAATCAACTCTTCGACCTTCTTGCCGACGATCATCATCATGTCAGCAAATTCATCGATAACGACAACAATGCTCGGAAGTTTCTCCAGCGAGGGATGAACTTGATCTTCCTCTGGAGTCATCGACAGAGGATCGGGTTTCCATGTTGGATCGGGGATGGCCTCACCCGCTTTCAGCGCGTCAGCCACTTTACGGTTATAGCCCGCAAGATTTCTCACTCCGAGTAATGACATCAACTTGTAGCGGCGCTCCATTTCAGCGACGCACCAGCGGAGGCCGTTGGCAGCATCTTTCATATCGGTGATCACCGGGGTCAACAGATGGGGAATCCCGTCATAGACCGACAGCTCGAGCATTTTCGGGTCGACCAGAATCATCCGCACGTCCTCGGGAGAGCTTTTGTAGAGAAGGCTCACCAGCATGCAGTTAACCCCTACTGATTTACCGGATCCCGTCGTACCCGCGACGAGCAAGTGGGGCATTTTCCCAAGATCTGCGACCACCGGCGCGCCAGCAATGTCATGACCAAGCGCCAGAGTCAGGTTTGATTTGGACTCCTCAAAGGTCCGAGAGGCCAATACCTCCTTGAAATTCACCGTTTGCCGATCGGCATTGGGTATTTCAATGCCCACGACACTCTTGCCGGGGATGACCTCGACCACTCTGACTGAAATCACTGCGAGCGATCGCGCAAGATCCTTCGCAAGATTGGAGATTCTGGAGACCTTCACCCCCGGTGCCGGCTGGATTTCGAAGCGGGTGACAACGGGCCCCGGGTAAACCGCAGTTACCTCCGCGGTCACGCCGAAATCCTGAAGCTTTAACTCAAGCAGCCGAGATAGTGACTCAAGCTCCTCCTTTGAGTAGCCTCGCGGGCCGCCTTCCACAGGTTGATCCAACAAATCGAGCGGAGGAAGTTCCCCTGAAATCGGCATATCGAATAGCGGCTTCTGACGCTCCTGCTCTACTCGCGTGCCCTGCTCTACCTTAGGGGCTGGCGGCTTGATTTTGGGTGGGTTTGTTTTTTTCTTCTCGACGTAAGTCTCGATAACGGCTTTACGCTCCTCGTGTTGCCGTTCTCGCGCTTTTCGATCTGCAATTCGATCTCGGGTGGTGACCAGCCATCGCCCGCACCAGCCGGCACCCTCGATACACCGCTGTCCCAAACCCTCTGTGACCCTTACCCAACTGATGTTGGCAAACACGGTGAGCCCAAATAAGAACACTGCAACCAGAATAAGACGCGCACCCACCGGGCTAAAGGCCGCATCGAATGACGAGCCTATCGCCACACCGAGAATGCCGCCAGCACCCTGGGGCAGTCCAGACTGAGTCTGATCGTTGAGTGCTGCGATGGCAGTAGCCGCCATCACCACCAGGACCAATCCAAGCGCGCGAAGGCCAAACAGGGTCCAGTCAACGGGCTGATGGTTGTCTTCGGAAAGCAGAAGCCGCACTGCTTGGTATCCCAACAGACATGGCACCAGATAGGCCGCAAAGCCAATCAAAGAGAAGAATATATCGGCAACAAATGCTCCAGTAATGCCGCCCAGATTCCGGATGGCGGCCCCCGAGCCACTGGCGGACCAGCCAGGATCTGAGTCATGGTAAGTGGTCAGTGCCAACAAGAGGAAAAGACAGACAGCTCCCACCGCGATAAACAGCCCGTCTCTGAGGCGTCGTCGATGAGCGGACAGCGATGATGCGGTCGTATTCTGCGCCGATTTTCCGGTTCCAGCCAAAACGGGTCATCCTCTCCTGGAAAATGAAATGCTACCATGTCGCCGGCGCTCCGTGAGGGGCCGCGCGGCAGGGATTTTTACTCATGACAGCAAAGAGATCAGTATGACCAGTTCACAGCATCATCGCCTGATTGTCCTCGGTTCGGGGCCAGCCGGATACACCGCAGCTATTTACGCCGCGAGGGCTAATTTGCGACCGGTAGTCATCACCGGAATACAGCAAGGCGGGCAGCTTACAACGACCACCGAGGTCGAAAACTGGCCCGGAGGCCCCCTCGACCTGCAAGGTCCGCAGCTCATGGCCGAGATGCAAGCCCACGTGGAGCGATTTGATGCGTCCATCGTGTTCGACCATATCGAACGTGTTGATCTCTCTCAGCGCCCGTTCAAATTGGGGGGGACCCATGACTACACCTGCGACGCTCTGATCATCGCAACAGGTGCTTCAGCACAATATTTAGGCTTGGAGAGTGAAACCGCGTTTATGGGCAAAGGTGTCAGCGCCTGCGCTACCTGTGACGGATTTTTCTACCGAGGAAAGGAGGTCGTTGTTGTCGGTGGCGGCAATACCGCGGTCGAAGAGGCCCTTTACCTGAGCAACTTATGCTCGCGGGTGCATCTTGTGCACCGAAGAGACGCCCTCCGTTCTGAGAAGGTGCTGCAGGACCGGATTTTTGCGCGAATCGATGAAGGAAAAATTGTTCCCCATTGGCACAGAACCCTCGAGGAAGTGTTGGGGGATGACAGTGGAGTCACTGGCATTTCCATCAAGAGCACTCAGGATGACTCGCTCGAATCCATCGACGTGGCGGGCGTATTTATTGCCATTGGACACAAACCAAATACCGGCATATTCGAAGGCCAGCTGGCGATGTCAGGGGGTTACATCGAGGTCACGTCCGGGACTGCTGGCGAAGCGACAGCCACCAGTATTCCCGGGGTGTTTGCCGCCGGTGACGTCGCGGACCACATTTACCGTCAGGCGATCACCTCTGCAGGTTTCGGCTGCATGGCCGCATTGGACGCAGAAAAGTTCCTGGATGCTGAACTTGACTGATTCCCCGGCAAGGTAGGGCAATCAGCGCTTCCAGGCAGCCAATGGAGGATTTTCCCGACAGCAGTCATGCGCTTGACGATCCCAACGGTTTGCTTGCGGTCGGGGGGGACCTGAGCCCGGATCGTCTTTTAATCGCGTACTCACGAGGTATATTCCCTTGGTACAGTGAGGGTAACCCCATTCTTTGGTGGACCCCCGATCCTCGCTGCGTGTTGTTCCCTGATGAATTAAAAATATCAAAAACGCTGCGTAAAGCAATGAAATTAAAGCGCTTTACCCTAACTTGGGATCAGGCATTTACAGCCGTGATGGAAGGGTGCGCTGGACCGAGGTCGGAGGATGAAGGCACCTGGATTGATGAAAATATGACTGCTGCCTATCAACAGTTGCACAGGCTTGGCTATGCGCACTCTATTGATGTCTGGCAGCACGACAGGTTGGTCGGCGGCTTGTATGGCGTCGCACTGGGTAGCTGTTTTTTTGGAGAGTCTATGTTCCACCGTGTGACAGAAGCCTCCAAAGTCGCCCTCGCCGGGCTGGTTTGGCGAGCCAGAGCGACGGGTATCAGTCTGATTGACTGCCAGGTCTCCAGCGACCATTTATTATCTCTCGGCGCGAGAAATCTTCCTCGGCAGCACTTTGAAAATCTTCTCGCTAGGGCTATAAAGACAGTCGGCACTGGGGAAGAGACGGATGCGGCTATGGCTGCCGTGACTGGCTTTCCCGCGACCTCAACCATGTTGAGTGAACTAAAAGGCAAAGGGGGCGAAGCTTGACGGCATCACTGCGAGACATTCGGGTTTACACGACGTTTCCTCACGTTTGCAGTTATCTTCCTGATCAGGAAGCCACAACGCTTTTCATCGATCCACGGCAGCAGATTTCCCAGGAGCTTTACACCCAGCTATCGGTGATGGGTTTTCGTCGAAGTGGTGATCATATCTACCGCCCCCACTGTGTTAAGTGCAACGCCTGCGTTCCCTCCCGAGTCATCGTGGATGAGTTTCAGCGAAGCAAAAGTCAGGACCGCGTCTGGCGACGTAACAGTGACCTACGAATTGCCGAGGCAGATTCTATTGATAATGACGAGGCTTACGATCTTTACCGGCGCTATATTGAAGGCCGACACTCAGATGGGGATATGTACCCGCCGGATAGGGATCAGTACAGTTCGTTTTTGAACAATGGTTTGGGCTGTACTCGTTATTTTGAGCTTCGCCATGAGGACAAGTTGATTGCGGTCTTAGTCGCAGATCAAATGCTGGACGGCTTATCTGCCATTTATACGTTTTACGACCCCAGTGAAGAGAAGCGGAGCCTGGGAACCTTCGCGGTACTTTTTCAGATCGAGGAGGCGAAGCGCCTCTCACTCGACTACGTTTACCTGGGTTACTGGATACAAAACTGCGGGAAAATGAATTATAAAGCACGTTTTTCTCCACTGGAGTTGCTCCAATCAGGGTGCTGGCAGCGGCGAGATAATTTGCCGGAGGGAGGTGACCTCGGTCCTTCCATGCCGCTTCGATTTGTCGACAAACCCGAATGATTGTGCTTTCTGTCAGGCGGTGTTTGGGGTAAAGTGCCGCCCCATCAAAGTTTGGTGTGAAGTGAATGGCTAAAGAAGATCAAATCGAAATGGAGGGAGAGATCATCGACACCCTCCCCAACACGACCTTCAGGGTCCGTTTAGAGAACGGGCACGTCGTGACCGCCCACATTTCAGGGAAAATGCGCAAGAACTACATTCGCATTCTCACCGGCGACAAGGTAAGGGTTGAAGTGACTCCTTATGATCTGACCAAAGGTCGGATCACATACCGAGAACGCTAGAACCCGCCTATCACCCTACTTCCGCGGGCTCCAGGGTTTCGACATCCGCGACCACTTGAAGAGCAGACCGGTCGTCCTTCAGCGTCACCCGCGCAATACCCCCCTTGCTCAACCCGCCAAACAGAACCATATCTGCAAGCGGCTTCTTGATGTGCTCCTGAATCACCCGTGCCATAGGCCTGGCTCCCATGGTGCGGTCATAACCCTTTTCAACGAGCCAGAGTCTGGCTTCCTCATCCACATCGAGCTGCACGCCCTTCTCGTCCAGCTGGCCCTGAAGCTCCGTGAGAAACTTGTCTACTACGGTGAGAATGACGTCTTCGCCTAGGGGTTCGAAGCCAACAATAGAGTCAAGCCTGTTTCTGAATTCCGGGGTGAACATGCGATTGATGGCTTCAAGAGAATCAGTGGTGTGATCTTGATGAGTAAAGCCGATCGAACGGCGGCTAATATTCTCCGCACCCGCATTCGTTGTCATAACCAGAATGACATTGCGGAAATCCGCTTTTCTGCCGTTGTTATCGGTCAGCGTCCCATGGTCCATCACCTGCAAGAGCAGGTTAAACACCTCGGGATGAGCTTTCTCGATTTCATCCAGCAACACCACTGAGTGTGGGTGTTTGGTGACAGCGTCGGTCAGCAATCCGCCCTGATCGAATCCCACATAACCGGGAGGTGCTCCAATCAATCGGGACACTGTATGGCGCTCCATGTACTCAGACATGTCGAAGCGAACCAACTCAAGACCCAGCTGCAAGGAGAGCTGCTTGGTCACCTCCGTTTTACCAACGCCGGTCGGACCCGCCAGCAAAAAGGAGCCAATAGGTTTGTCGCCACTGCGAAGGCCGGCTCGAGCCAATTTGATCGAGGCCACGAGCTCGCTGATAGCTTTGTTCTGACCAAATACGACCATCTGTAAGTTGGGTTCTAGCTTCTCGAGAAGTTCGCGGTCGTCAGAGGTCACAGTCTTGGGCGGGATCCGCGCAATTTTTGCCACAATCGCTTCAATGTCTGGCGCGCCAATTACCTTTTTACGCTTACTGACTGGCAGTAACTGTTGGTACGCCCCAGCTTCGTCAATTACGTCGATCGCCTTATCAGGTAGGTAGCGATCGGTGATGTAACGCGCCGACATTTCAGTGGCAACCCGCAGTGCCTTGTTGCTATAACGCAACCCGTGGTGCTCCTCGAAGCGGGTTTTTAGCCCCTTGAGAATCTTGTAGGCATCATCGACTGACGGCTCGAGCACATCAATCTTTTGGAAGCGGCGACTCAGCGCCTTGTCCTTATCGAAGATGCCGCGATACTCGGCGTAAGTCGTCGATCCAATGCAGCGCATCTTTCCAGAGCTCAGCAACGGCTTGAGCAGGTTGGACGCATCCATGACACCCCCAGACGCCGCACCCGCGCCAATGATCGTATGAATCTCATCGATGAACAGGATGGCGTGGTCCCGCTCCTTCAAATTAGCCAACAAGCCTTTGAGGCGCTTTTCGAAATCCCCGCGATATTTAGTCCCGGCCAGCAAAGCACCCAGATCCAGTGAATAAACCACGGCGTCCTTCAGAATCTCTGGCACATCACCATCAACGATCTTTTTGGCTAGTCCCTCCGCTATCGCGGTTTTGCCAACCCCAGACTCACCCACCAACAAAGGATTGTTCTTACGGCGTCTCGCCAGAATCTGCGCGACACGCTCAACCTCGGAAAGTCGCCCAATAAGAGGGTCGATGTGGCCGGTTCGGGCCTCCTCGTTTAAGTTAGTGGCATAGGTATCGAGAGGCTGCTCGGCGGTCTCTGCGCCCTCCTCTCCGGCATCGGTCTGAGAGGGTTCGCGCTCATCCTCTCCATCTTCGTCCTTGGCAATGCCGTGGGTAATAAAGTTGACAACGTCGAGCCTGGATACATCTTGACTCTTGAGGAAATAGACCGCTTGCGACTCTTGCTCCGAGAAGATCGCCACCAGAATGTTGGCTCCAGTGACTTCGCGTTTGCCAGAGCTCTGCACGTGGAACACGGCTCGCTGCAATACACGCTGAAAGCCAAGTGTCGGCTGTGTGTCCCGTCCGTCCTCTTCCTCGCCCAAGAGCGGCGTGGTGGAGTCAATGAATTCTACCAAGTCACCTCTGAGCTCTTCGATACTCACGGAGCAGGCGGTCAAAACCGTTAACGCCGCCGAATCCTCAAGCAGTGCGAGCAATAGGTGCTCAACCGTAATAAATTCGTGCCTGCGCGCCCGCGCCGTCCGGAAAGCATCGTTCAATACCGATTCAAGCTCTTTACTCAGCATGGCTGGTTTCCCCTAACCTACTCGTCTTCCTGTGATGGTTCCACTTCACACAACAGCGGGTGGCCACTGTCACGTGCGTATTGATTAACCTGGGTTGCCTTCGTCTCCGCGGTGTCTCGCGGATAGATGCCGCACACACCCTTCCCTTTGGTGTGGACCGTAAGCATCACCTGGGTCGCTTTTTCCCGACCCATCCCAAAATAGCTCTCAAGAATTTCGACGACAAATTCCATTGGTGTGTAATCGTCGTTGAGCAACACGACCTTATAAAGGGGGGGGCGTTTGAGGGCTGGCTTCGCCGGCGCAACTGCGAGATCTCCCTCGTTGTGGCTTTCATCTTCCGACGAGGCAGTGACCGGAGTACCCAGAGGTGCAAGCGAAAAGCGATGTGGTGAGATTTTCAACATGGGATCAGTATAATTGACCCCACGCAAAATTAAGACTCCCTTGGGGGTGGTTAGTGGACATAATTGTCAGCGAGTTGCGACAAATCCTTGGCGATACCGGTGTTTTGGACCCTGAGCAATTTCACAGCCGAGCCGCGGGCATCTGGCGCCAGAGAGAGCACCTCACTGGACTCGCCCTCGTGAGACCCCGGACCACCGACGAAGTCGCTAGGTGCCTTGCGCGCTGTCACGACCGCAACATACCGGTTATCACTCACGGTGGCTTAACGGGCCTGGTGAGAGGTGCCGACACCCGACCCGACGCTATTGTTCTGTCCACGGAGCGGATGGTGAGTATCGAGACAATCGATACGGTAGAGCGGGTTGCTACTGTGCAGGCTGGCGTTACTCTGGAGCGACTTCAACAGGAGGTTGCTGCTGAGGGACTTATGTTTCCCTTGGATCTTGGCGGGCGAGGATCCGCTACTTTGGGAGGTAATGCCGCCACCAATGCTGGGGGCAATCGAGTTTTGCGTTACGGCATGATGCGGGACATGGTGCTGGGGCTAGAGACCGTGCTTGCCGACGGGACCATCATCAACGGCTTAAGCACTCTTATCAAAAATAATACTGGCTACGACTTAAAGAACCTGTTTCTTGGATCGGAGGGAACGCTCGGCGTCATTACCCGTCTATCCCTCAGACTCCGCGAGGCCCCGCGAGGACGACAGATGGCGCTGGTCGCGATGGAGGACTTCGATCAGGCCAAAGAACTCCTGCGACACATGGACCGCGGCCTAAGCGGGCAGTTATCCGCCTTTGAGGTGTTGTGGAGCGATTTCTATCGGCTTGTCACAAGCCCCCCTGCCCTCAATTCACCTCCATTGCCCCACGGCTACGGCTTCTATGCGCTTCTGGAGGCGCAAGGTGGTGGCACCGAATCTGAAGCCCTTGGCTTTATTCACTGCCTCAATGACGCGCTAGACACCGGCATCATCAAGGACGCGGCCATTGCGCAGTCCGAGCGGGACTGCGAGGCCTTTTGGGCCATTCGAGATGACGTGGCTCAGGTATTCGCAGAGGGTGACGCACTCCTTTTCGACGTCTCACTTCCAATAAATGCCATGCAACACTACGTCGAGGCGGTGAAACTCAAACTTCGCGCAATCCCCTGCCTGAACTGCTGGGCCTTTGGGCACGTAGGAGACGGCAATTTACACCTCGCCATTCAGGTCCCTCGGGGTGAAGCAGAGGCCTTGAGAGCCAACATAGAGGCCTGCGTCTACGAGCCCCTTATGCCACTCAAAGGATCGGTATCCGCTGAACATGGTATCGGCCTTGAAAAGAAGCCGTGGCTGTCCGTAAGTTGTTCTAAGGAAGAGATGGCATTAATGCGCGCCATTAAATTGGCACTGGACCCCAAGAATCTGCTCAATCCGGGCAAGATCATTGATCTGGAGTGAGTAGCCTAGCAGCACCAACAAAAAACCCCGCCAAAGCGGGGTTTAATTAACTAAAAACAGTAGCTTACATGACCTTTATAATTGCTTTTCCAAAGTCTGAGCAGGACACCAAGGTCGCGCCATCCATGAGCCGTTCAAAGTCGTAGGTGACCGTCTTGTTTTGGATGGCGCCATTCATCCCGTCGATAATAAGGTCGGCCGCCTCGTTCCACCCAAGGTGCCTCAACATCATTTCGGCAGAGAGGATTAGGGATCCGGGGTTCACCTTGTCCTGTCCCGCGTATTTCGGGGCGGTACCATGCGTGGCTTCAAATAAGGCCACGGTATCCGAGAGGTTTGCGCCGGGCGCAATACCGATGCCGCCAACCTGTGCCGCCAGCGCATCAGACAAATAATCCCCGTTTAGGTTGAGCGTCGCAACAACGCTGTACTCTCGTGGCCGTGTCAGCACCTGTTGAAGCATGGCATCAGCGATCACATCCTTGATCACAATGGGTTCACCAGAATTCGGGTTTTTGATTTCAACCCAAGGGCCACCGTCAAGAAGCTGGCCACCAAACTCCTCCAGAGCCAGTTCATAGCCCCAGTCTCGGAATGCACCTTCAGTGAACTTCATGATATTGCCCTTGTGCACTAGAGTGACCGAGGGTAAGTTTTGGTCGATCGCATACTGAATAGCTTTCCTGACCAGGCGTTTGGTTCCCTCTGCAGACACTGGCTTGATCCCAATACCAACATTTTCGGGAAAGCGAATCTTGGTAGCCCCCATTTCATTGATAATAAAATCAACCACCTTCTGGGCTTCTTCCGTACCTGCTTGGTACTCGATGCCCGCGTAGATGTCTTCAGAGTTCTCGCGGAAGATCACCATGTTGCAGTCTTGGGGGTTTTTCACAGGGGAAGGCACACCCTCAAACCATCTCACCGGCCGCAGACAGGTATACAGATCCAGCTCTTGTCGTAAAGCCACGTTCAGTGAGCGAAATCCGCCACCAACGGGTGTAGTAAGCGGCCCTTTTATAGCAACAGAGTAGGTCTTGATTGCATCAAGAGTTTCTTCGGGAAACCAGTCACCCTCATAGAGCTCTGCCGCCTTTTCTCCGGTATAAATCTCCATCCAAGAAATAGATTTTTCACCGCCGTATGCCTTGGCGACAGCAGCGTCGACAACGTCAATCATTACAGGGGAAATATCGACGCCAATACCGTCGCCTTCAATGTATGGAATGATTGGATTGTTGGGTACGCTCAAGCTGTTGTCGGCATTTACACTAATGAGCTCGCCGGTCTCGGGTACTTTGATGTGCTTGTAAGCCATAATACGGTGATCCTATTCTGTCAATAACGCGGGGATCAGGTAGACGTTATGCTTTGGATAGCAGTGTCTGCGCAGCCGTCACGAGGCGGAACGATAAGTGTTATCGTTGTGTCCGCTCCAGCTCCCCCAAAATCGCTGATGCGGTTTGCCACCTATGTGCTCAGACCGTTGAGTCTAACA
>Ga0181574_10000263_pt1 | contig 48323 bp, 38 predicted proteins | sample 101ome_24_FD_145600 | JGI IMG/M metagenome (GOLD analysis project Ga0181574, IMG submission 145600) | Coastal salt marsh microbial communities from the Groves Creek Marsh, Skidaway Island, Georgia - 101410AT metaG (spades assembly) | ecosystem: Environmental > Aquatic > Marine > Intertidal zone... | reverse complement strand
CTCGAACGCATTGAAGATTTCTTTTCCTTTCTCGGCACGCAGCTCGGTGTTCTCGGACCCGGCACCGCGGTGGTGCTATTTCCCATCTGTCTGGTTCTTCTCCCCAAAACTCGCAAGTTATCTGCACCAGTTCGCTTTCTACTCGTCTTCGGTGCCTTGCCACTTGCAGGAATGCTTTTGATGGCGCTGCGACAGGGACTGCAACCGAACTGGCCTGCCGTGTTTTACGTTTCCTGCTTTGCCCTCACGGCGGCCTGGTACACAGGGCATGTGAGACCCAAATTTCCGCCGCAGGCGATGCGAAAGCATCTCCCGGTCTCGATCGCGATCAGCATTGCACTCGTGGCCTTTTTCTACTTCGGCGCTCTTCTCTTTCAAGCGATTGGAAAAGATGGTCACAAGGCAGACCCGAGCCGTCGCGTCCTAGGGCATGACCTCGTTGCAGAAGAATTTGAAAAAATCCGACGGACTCAATCCGATGCCGAGGAACTATTCCTTGTGACACTGGGCCACCGCGACATTGCCAGCCATCTCGCTTTCGGCCTCCCCGATCAGCCTCGACTCTATCGTTGGGAATCCTCTGGAACGATTGTTTCGCAGTATGAAATGTGGAACGATCCCGGGGAAGATGGCTTCGTCGGCAAAGATGCGCTCGTGCTTGCACCCCAGATGGAAAAGCTTCCTAGCCGCTTTGCGCGCGGATTTACCAAAGTCGAAAAACTCGATGAGCTCACCGTCCGTTTCAGCTATAATCGTGAGCGGACCTTTTCCGTTTTCCGCGCCAGCGGCCTGAAGGCTTGGCCCAAAGATCCTCCCCGAAAGAAGAATTAGTAGTGTATGAGCAATCGAGTTTACACCTCCCCTTTCCAGAGAACTACCGGCCTTCGCACGGAAGAGCCGAAAGACGAATCGGTCAGCGTTGTAGTCCCTTTCTACAATGAATCCGAGTGCGTCGAGTTCGTCCTCAAGGAAATCGTCGAGTGCCAGCCTGATACAGAAGTTGTCGCAGTGGACGATGGTAGCACAGACGACACTTGGGAAAAGATTCAGACGATCGAAGGTGTCACCCCTCTGCGACTCACCGAAAACCGGGGCCAGAGCGGAGCTCTTTTCGCCGGATTGAACTATGCCTCGGGAGACATCCTCGTGATGCTCGACGGCGATGGCCAGAACGATCCCGCTGACATCGGCAAGCTTGTTGATCTACTGAAGCAGGGTGAGTGCGACATCGCAGTCGGACGGCGCGCAAAGCGTCAGGATACCTGGAGCAGAAAAGCCGCCTCACGAATCGCGAACAACGTGCGTCGCATGTTCATTCATGACGGAATCAGCGACACAGGCTGTTCTTTGAAAGCGATACATCGCGATCACGTCGACCTGCTTGTTCCCTTCAACGGGCTTCACCGCTTTCTCCCCGCAATCTTCACCCATGCAGGGCTGAAGATTTCGGAAATCGATGTGAACCATCGCGAACGAAAAGCCGGCGAGTCGAAATACACGAATCTCGACCGTGCCATCCGCGGCATATATGATCTGGTGGGTGTGTGCTGGTTGCTGAAACGGAAAGTGATCCTTCCTCCGCTCGCCGAAAAAGACTGATCAAACCGATGAAATCGAAAATCTTCACTGCTTCTCTATTTCTCGTCGCAGGAATGCTGACGTCCTGTGTGGAAACGACTGATTCGACGACTGGAAACGCCCTTACCTCTGGCGGGGCTGCTGCGGAAAAGCCTGCTCCTCCTCGCGAGAAGCTGACGAAACACGACGCAGCACTGAGATTTCTAACGGCCTACACCCGGCTGGATAAGAATTTGGCTCTGCAGTACGCGGATGCGCAGGCGGTTTACAAGCTCGATTGGAATACGCCACACCGGGGTAACATCCCCTACTACGACGACAAGATGTTGCTGCACTTCAACGGCGGCTGGGCCCGCGTCTATTTCCAGGAAGTCGACGGAAGTTTTCGGGTCTCGGACCTGCAGGTTCACCGGCGGTGATTGGTGGACGGAAGTCAGAGGTCAGGCTTCAGTGTTCCGTGTTCAGAGGGCTGGAGGGCTGGAGGGCTGGAGGGCTGGAGGGCCCGACATAAGGTAGCCGGTGTTGAAACGAGCCTCGACGAATGAGCCACCGGAATTCAGACCAACCAGATAGAAGAGCCCTGAAAGGGCGATAGAATCGCTCGCCTTCGTCTCAAGTTTTTCTTACCGGAACATTTCCCGCGCCGAAAACGCTACCCCGAGAGCCGCGGCAGAATCCCCTCCGCGAGCCCACTCGAAGCGCGTCGTGATCTTGTCGGGATCGATCGGGCTGTGGGAATACATCGGCCAGGCACGCTCTTCGAATCCTTCTTTCACCCAGTTCAGGTAATCGTCCCGGAAACCTTCGCTTTCCGCAAGCCCGCCGCCGAGGACGACGAGCCCCGGATCAAAGACGCGGACGAGATCGGCGATCCCATATCCCAGGATCTGTCCCTGCTGGCGAAAGATGGCAATCGCCAGTTCGTCACCGTCCTGAGCAAAGTCACGAAGGCGGAAAGCTTTTTCTTCAACGGGGCTACCATCGTTGAGAGGATGATCGGCGTTTTCCGGCTTCTCCAATTCCAGGCCAATCCGGCGGCGCAATGCGACAAGTGAGACCCAGGCCTCGAGGCAGCCATACTTTCCGCAACTGCACTGGGGAAGCTCTCCGTCATCTTCGTGATACGGAGAAGAAATATGCCCAACCTCGAGCGCGAGACCGTTCGATCCTTCATAGGCGCGCCCCCCGGGCAAGACAAGCCCTCCACCGAGACCGGTCCCGGGAGCGATAAGCAGCAGTCCCCCGATGTGCTTGCGGCGAACCGCATACTCCCCAAGTGCCGCCGCATTTCCATCGTTGGTCATGTAAATCGGAGTCCCACCGAGGCGTTCTGAAAGCTCGTCACGAACATTCTTTCCAACCCAGTCCTCTGCCAGGTTCGCCAATCCCCAAATGACTCCGTCGCAGGAAGGGGCTGGAACATCCATTCCAATTCCGCGCACCGCATCGCGCCCTACTCCAATCGCTGAAGTGAGCTGATCGAGCGCGCTCTCCAACTGACCAAACGTTGCCTTGTAGCCATCTTTTACCTGGCTTCTTACCTCCACCATTTCGCCAGCCACCTCACCCATTTCATCGACGAGGACGGTTTTCACCGTGGTTCCGCCAATATCGAGTCCCGCAAAGTATTTTTCGTTTTCAGCCATATTTAGTTGATCCGTAAATTCGGCAGAGAATGGCACCCGACAGGTGTCTTTGCAATCTGCATTCTGGTGGTTCGTGATGAACCTGTTTGTCACTTTGGACACGAAGGATCACCGCAACCGCGCAAAATTTCCCCAGTGGAAAATTCCCCATCCTTGCGCAAAGGTAGCCGCATGAGAAAGCTCTCGTTTTTTTACGCTCTATTTGCCGTCGGATTCACTATCACTTCAGCGCACTCCGGAGAGGTCCTCGTCGAAGCGGAATCCTTTGAAAAAGCAGGGGGCTGGAAACTGGATACCCAGTTTATCGACATCATGGGATCGCCTTATCTCCTGGCCCACGGTCTTGGTCAGCCTGTCGATGACGCAACTACCGAGGTGGAATTTCCCGAAGCAGGCACTTACCAAGTATGGGTTCGCACCAAGAACTGGATCCAGAAATTTGCGGACAAAGTCGATGCTTCCCATGCACCCGGCCGTTTCCAGCTCGCGATTGGCGGCAAAGCGCTGGATCACGAGTTTGGAAAAACTGGGGTCAACTGGCATTGGGAGAGAGGTGGAGCAGTCGAGGTCAAAGCCGGAAAAACCAAACTTTCCCTTAAGGATCTGACCGGGTTCAACGGTCGTTGCGATGCCATTCTTTTCACCACCAATCCTGATTTTCAGCCGGATAATTCGAGCGAGACTCTTCCCGCCTGGCGACGCAAGATGCTAGGTCTTCCAGAGGCGCCTATCGAAGAAGGTCCCTACGACATAGTCTTCGTCGGTGGTGGATACTCTGGAACCTGCGGTGCTATCTCTGCCGCCCGGATGGGATTGAAAGTCGCTCTCATCCAAAACCGAGGCGTTCTCGGCGGAAATGGATCGTCGGAAGTTCGTGTCTGGGCGAAGGGCAATACTCCTCCCGGGCTTTATCCCGTGGGAGACATCATTCGCGAGTTGGAAGATGACGCCAAACTCTCCCCCGGCACCCACGAGGAGTTTGAGGATGCGAAAAAGGAAGGCATTGTCCGCAACGAGCCCAACATTGCTCTGTTTCTCCATCACCACGCCTTTGCCGTGACAAAGTCCTCCGACACGAAGATCGCTTCGGTCCAGGCCTTTGACACTCGCTCCGGCGCTGTCCGCAATTTCACTTCCCGCTTTTTCTGCGACACAACTGGACACGGCACCATCGGAAAGATGGCAGGAGCTGATTATGAAATGATCGATGGCGGTCGCATGGGAATGTCAAACATGTGGCGTTTCGAGAACGCAAAGGAGCCAAAGAATTTTCCCGAAATGGCCTGGGCCCTTCCTCTGACAGAACAGGACTTTCCTTACCCCCGCAAGTTTCACGCCGAGTGGTTCTGGGAAAGCGGCTACGACAAGGATCCGCTCAATGACCTGGAGCACATCCGCGATTGGAACGTTCTTGCAGGACTCAGTGCTTTTCATGCGATGAAACATGATGGAGCTCATGAGCGCTCCGACCCCGATGGCAAAGGGCACAAAAACTCTTTCCTCACCTGGATGGCCTACGTCGGAGGAACCCGTGAAACACTCCAGCTACTCGGCGACGTGATTCTCACGGAAGAAGATGTCGTTACCAAGAAGCCATTCCCCGATGGCTGCGTTCTCACGACCTGGTCAGTCGACCTGCACTATCCCAAGGAGCAGTATGCGAAGAAATTTCCGGATAACCCCTTCATCTCCATCGCAGTGCATGGAAAGGGAGTCGATCGGAAGAAAGGTTACCCCGTCCCCTATCGCTGCTTCTATTCCCGGAATATCGAAAACCTTTTCATGGCTGGGCGCAACATCAGTGTCACCCACGAGGCTCTCGGAACCATTCGTGTGATGAAAACATGCGGCATGATGGGTGTCGTCGTTGGAAAAGCGGCTGCCGTCGGCACGAAACACAACACCACTCCTCGCGACGTCTACTATCAGCACCTCGATGAGTTGATCGAACTGCTTCGCCTTCCCGGCAACTACCGCCGAGAGACACTCGATAGTAAGCTCAAGGTCGATCCGAATCTCCCCGACATGGGCATGCCCGAACCGGATTGGATTCCGATGAATCAGCTCTCCGGCATTGTAGTTGATGACACGAAGGCGGAACTCACCGGCGATTGGAGAGAGGGATCAGGTCTTAAAAACTACATCGAGGATGGCTATCACTACATCGGAGCTAATTCCGGAGGAATCGCCCGTTTCAATTTTACCGTTCCCGCAGACGGAGACTACGAAGTTCGCGTTTCTCACCAGCCCCACCCCAATCGTTCGAGCAAGACAAAAGTGACCGTTGTAACCGCTGATGGAGAAAAGACGACAATTGTGAATCAGCAAATCGCCCCACCGCTCGACAAAGGATTCTTCGGCCTCGGTGTCCACAAGTTCTTCGCTAACAAACCGGGTTCGGTCGTCTTCTCAGCAGAGGGTGCTGATGGGAATGTTCACATCGATGCGGTACAGGTGCTGAAGTTGAAGGATTAATCTTTTCTTTGCCTGTCAGATTCAACACGAATGGGAAGGAATGGGATCGAATTAGCACGAATCTAATCATAGCCATTCGCGTTAATTCTTTTCCATTCGTGAGAGCGAAGCTCATTCGCGGCCCTTCCCATAGAATCGCATTTTCCATTTTGTGCTGTTTCGGCCTCGTGTATCGTAGCGAGGCAAAATGCAGGACACCCCACGCAAGCTGAAATCGGATTTCCTCCGGCAAATATCGCCGGAGACACATTTCGAAGTGCTGTTCGACCAGTTACCCGGCGTTTCCTTCTTCGTGAAAGATCGAGACTTCCGGTTCGCAGCTGCGAATCGAGCGTTCTGGAAGCGACTGGGCTGTGACAGCGAGTCCCAGATGATCGGGAAAAACGACTTCGATTTTTTCCCGATCCAGCTCGCTCAGAAATTTCGGCAGGATGATGAAACGGTTGTTGCCACAGCGAAGCCGATGCTCAAAATCGTCGAACTGTTCTTCAACCGACAAGGGCTTCCCGACTGGTACTTCACCAACAAATTCCCCGTCTTCGGACGCGACGGATCCGTCCTTGGCGTGATGGGAACCGTCCAGAGTTACAGCGGTCGTCGTTCGGCCCTGACTCCCCACATGCAACTCGACCGCGCCGTGAACTATATACGGGAACACTTCCATGAGTCCGTCAGCATGGCTGAACTCGCCAAGCAAACCGGCATGTCAGTCCGGCAGTTCAATCGCCGCTTCCGGGAGGTGTTCGGCACCAACCCACGCACCTTTCTCATCAAAACCAGGATTCAGGCAGCCTGCGAAGACCTCCGTTCCACCGAGAAACAGATCAGCGAAATCGCACTCGACTACGGATTCTGTGATCAGAGTTCCTTCACTCAGCATTTCCGAAAACATATGGGCATAACACCGCTTCAGTATCGGAAGGGGTGACACTCCACCCGTTTGATCGCGGACCGAACCCGGTTAGGCGAGGATATCTTTCACCACCCGCGCAGCCTCGACTCCGGTGAAGCGCTGATCGACTCCCTGAAACGGAAAGGTCAAACGCATTATCGGAAGAGCTACTGCAAAACGTCGAGGAGAAGTTTTACCATCCCATCACCGAAGACGCCTAAAAAACTTGATCGGATTTCCCATACGGCTTCAAGAAACGGTCGGGAAAGAGCAATATCTGGCAATTGAACCGAAATCAGTCGTTCGCGAGCACTCTCTCAAACACTTCTGCCGTCGCTTTTGCCATAGCCTCCCGGGATCCGTTTTCCTGGAGCCACTCGAACCCGTTTTCTGCCATTCTTCCTACGCCCTCCCGATCTTCGAGAAGTTTCCCAAGTGAGTCAGCGAGAGATTTAGGATTCTCCGGTTCACAAAGAACACCCGCCCCGCATTGCCCAACAAGTTCGGGAAAAATTCCGCGGTCCGGAGCAACAAAAGGTATGCCACAGGCGATTGCCTCCAAGGCATAGAGCCCTTTCGGTTCGACGAATCGAGCCGGAACACTGAAGGCATCAAGTTCGCTCAGAAAATCGAGCTTCGCCTCTCCGTCGGGAGCTTCGACGTGAGTGAAGCGACCGTTCAAACCAACTGATTCAATTTTGGCGAGCTGCTCGGCATAAAAGTCGTTATCTTTTTCAGAGAGCCATCCCGCGACGCGTAAAGTCGCTTCCGGGAATCTCGGAGCCAGTTCAATGAAAGCGTCTACCATAACATCGAACCCCTTTTCCGGCGCGAGCCGCGCAAAATACCCGATCGTTTGTCCGGATTCCCGCTTTGCCCTCTTCTCGCGCACGGTCGCAAACTCAGCGCCGTGAACACCCAGAGGCGTCAGAGAAAATTTCTCGGCGGGAATCTCGAGAATCTCACTCATCCGGCTCTGGTAGAAATTGGAGAATGTCAAAAAGCCGTCGGCCGCAGCAGCCAGTTGCTTCATCTCCGCGAGCACCTGCTCCCGCCACGGCTCCTGGAGTTCATCGAGAAATACATCATCCCCCTGCAGGGTCACCAGGACAGGAACTCCGAGTTCTCGTTTCAAAGCGGGAATGCAGCCCCCTACGAGTAGATTGGTCAGACAGATCAGATCAGGCTTCACCACTTCTTTCAGCCAATGGACGAGTCGCCCGACTTCTTTTTTCTGGTAGCCATGCTCCCCTTTTACCATTGAGAGAGTCATCGCGCCGAGATCTGCAGCACTGACGGAAATCGATCTTGACGCAACGCGCTTGATCAGTTTGGGATTATCAAGCCAGCGGTCGAGGAAATTCGGTAGATGCCGAAAGAGCGGAATCTTCTGCTGCAGGTAGACATTGATTCCCCCGAAAAATACCTGGTCGACAGAGTGATCCTCTTCGTCCGTGCGAATGGGTGTGTAGAGCGGAAGCAGCAAAGTGTCCCAACCGAGTTCTTCCAAACCAGAAACTAGCGAGTTGTCGCGGATGCAGCTCCCACAATACATGCCACCTGCTCCTGCGGTGATATAAACAACTTTCGGACTCGATTTCACAGGTGAAGTTACCCAAGAATACGCCGCTCGTCGCCATCTTTCGGCAGGACATCATAACGCCAATGATTGCGGTCCGAGACAGGCTACAGTGCCGATCACCATCCACCGAAAGCCCATGAAAACCACATTGATTGCCTGCCTTTTTTTTGCCACATCCATTTCGGCCGTTGCCGACTGGCCACAATGGCGCGGTCCCGATCGCAACGGAGTCGCCTCTGCTGATGCCAAGCTGCCCGATATTCTCCCAGAGGACTATGTTCCAACCAAAAAGTGGGAGTTCACCGGAGTTCCAAGCGATCACTATGGAGGCCATGGAAGTGTCATCGGATCGAACGGAAACGTGTTTCTTTCCGTCGTCTGGCATCGTGATGAACCCACCGAAGCTCGCGCTATCAACGGCGACGTTCTCTCCAAGCTCGGTTATCGCGGCACCTCTTCGCTCCCCGAAGAAATTCGGACAAAGATGGAAACCGATCGCATAAACCTGAGCCGCAGACTCCGCGGCACGGCTCTCGACGAGTGGGCGCAGAAGTGGGTCGAGGACCATATTGACCCGAAAACACAACTGAGCCTCGGATCGTGGATCATCAGTCGTTTCAAAAAGGGGAAGGCTGCCATTTCCCTCAAAGACTTTGATACGCTCCGCAAAGCGCCGAAAGAGTTCGCGAATCAGGTGGAAATGGAAGAATGGGTGCGTGCACAGGAACTTGAGGATGGCGTCGCCGATCAGGTCATCGCTGCCGTTCCCAATACCAAGAAAGTCGCCGACGATGTCGTTCTCAGCCTTGATGCCGAAACGGGCGAAGAAACATGGCGCTTCCAGGTTCCCGGCTACCCGAGCGGACGCGGCTCCTCGAGCACTCCGGCTATGGTCGATGGAAAAATCTACGCCGCACTCAGCGAACATCTCTATTGTGTCGACGCTATCAATGGCAAAGAGGTCTGGAGGTCTCCTCTCACAGGACGCAAGGGACCAGCCTCATCCCCCTTGGTAAGCGGCGGAAAAGTTTTCCTGCAACAGAACCTGCTCACTGCATTCGACGGCGCGACCGGCGAAGAAGTCTGGACGAACAAGGAAGTAAAAGGCTCGAACCAATCCCCCGCGATCTGGAATGGGATCGTTCTTTGCAATTCCTCCAAGCAACTCATCGGGGTCGACGCAGAGACAGGGGCGACAACCTGGGCTGTTGATGGAGGAGGCGACGGTACTCCCGTCGTGAATGGCGATCACGTCATTGTATCCAGTAAGGTCGAAGGAAAAAACCTGATCGCCTATCAACTCACCGCAGAAGGCCCCAAGCAGCTCTGGGTCAAAAATTTCCTCGCTCGCCGTTACGGCTCCAGCCCAGTAATCCACAACGGCCACGTCTATCACCTGGGCAGCGATCGCCACCTCTGCATCGAACTCAAAAGCGGCGAAATCAAATGGGAGCGCAAGGCCTCCTCCTCTATTTCATCGCCTCTCGTCGTGAACGACAAGCTGCTCGTTTACGAAAACCGTGGTGGATTTGCTCACATCATTTTGGCAGATCCAGCAGAGTATCGCTCGCTGGGCCGTGCCAAGGTGGGAGCCCTGTATTGCGCTTCGCCAGCGCTGGTCGGGAGTGATTTGTTCCTTCGGACGAAGGAAAGCGTGGCCTGTTTTGGCTTTGAATAAGGGAAATTGCTCCTCGCTTGCCCCGGCAGCGCCAAAAAGATGCGGCAAAAAATCCTTGTAAAACTCTCAGCTCCAGCCCATCCCCGGGGGAAATGTCGTGAAATTTTTTTCACAGACAGGTCTGTCTTTACACCTTATCCCCACGATGAGGAAACCAAACGCCAAAGAACGCATTCTGGAGGCCGCTTCCAAGCTGTTTCATGAGCGTGGCTATTCCGAAATCAGAATCAACGAGATCATCGATCACTATCGCCGCATCGGGCGTCACCCGTCAGTGCTGACAACCGACCTCGATTCCTCTATAGAAGACAGAGAATCCACCGCCTAGATTGATCGACAGCCAGACTTGCACCTCGTTCATCGCCCTGGGGCGGAGAGCGAGAGAAATGAGTTACTTGCCGAACTGGAAGAGGCCGTAGATGGACTCCCTGAAAAGATGGGGAAGGCGTTTCGCATGAGAGAAATGCAAGGGTGCTTAACCAAAGATATCACTCGCGAGCTGGGAATTTCCAATGCCAACCTGTGGGTCCTAATCCATCGCGCCAAGCAGTCACTTAGCAAGAAACTCGACAGTCACTGGGGCGGTATCGAACAGTTCGGCGGGAAGCTGGTGGCTTGATCACCCTATCGCGAATAATTTTTCCGGCATAACTCAGAAAATCTCCGCGTCTAACTCTGGAACCTGAAATTCACCACCTGATTTCCTCAAAAGCAGTCACGAAAGAACATTTCAGAACAAACGTAAGAGTATGTTCCATTGAACGACCAATCAACTGACCAACCCGATGGCTGAATTGGCAAAACAGATTATCAAACAACAGTGGAGCAAGCGCCACGATCCTGACCCCGGTATCCGGGCGCAGGCGGTGAGCTTGATCAAGACCCACGTTGTCATGATTCGGAGTTGGGAGAGAAATCCCACTCGTGGCAGAAGACGGGTTGAGTTCAAGCAAGTGAGCTGAGTCAAAGTGCAGGATAGGAGTTGCGGTCAACTCTCACTGAAGACGTATTCCCCCTCCTCCACTGTCACGTTCGGGGGACGTTTCTTCTCTTCAAACCAATCCCAGCCATCCTGAAGATTGCGCCAGAACTCAATGTGTTCGTTCCCCGAATGTTCTCCGAGGTTCTCTCCGGTCATGGCGAAGGGAAAACAGTGAACGCGCACAACCTTCTGCCCGTTTTTTAACGCCGCATCGACCAAGGTGTAGATCTGCTCAATGGATAGATCGGTCATCGCAAAACAACCGACCGATACCGAATTGCCATGGATCATCAGGTAGTCTCCGGTCCGCCCGTAGTGCCTGTCGTATTCATTCGGATAACCGATGTCCATCGAAAGGTGAAAACTGCTTTTGGGATTCATCCTCCCCCTGGAGACGAAATAGAATCCCTCGGGAGCCTGACCATCTCCCTGCTGTATCTTCGGACCCAACGCACCACTGAAATAGGCAATTCGATAAGTTTTATAGAGCTCAAACCTCTTTGACTTTGGCTCCTCTAACCACACCTCAAGCCCCCCATCCCGATTGCTCTTCTTGATCACCCGAAGGAATACCGGGCGACCCACCTTGGAAAAATCCCAGAAGAATGGCGCCTTCGTTGGGTCTTTCTCTTCCCACGCATCCGGATCTGTCCATTTTCGAATGGCCTGCTGCGCGCGATCATCTGCTGACCCGGAAATTTCCGTATCGCCCCCGGGAAAGAATTGAGGAGTCGCTTTCTCCTCCGCCCGGCTCGTCACGACGAATGCGATCAAAGCAACAACGAAAACTCTTTTCATGTCAGGACTACGATCCTGCGTGATTGCGCTCTTTCAACTGATTTACAATTGCGCGCATTCCACATAGCTCTATAGATTCGTATACGTTAATCACGAGACCGATGTCTTCGAATCACTCCCAGCGTGCTTACCGACACATCCGAAAAAAGTTGCTCGATGGAAGCGTTACGCCCGGGGCGCGACTCTCTTACGGCACGATCGGGAAAGAAATCGGAATCAGCGCCACGCCAGTTCGAGAAGCGGTCGGGCAACTCGCGAGCGAGGGCTTTGTCGAACTAGTTCCCCAACTTGGTGCAGTTGTGCGGGAGCTGACTCGTGACGAAGCGATCGAACTCTACGAACTTCGAGAGGCTCTCGAATCCTACGCAGCTGCTCGGGCCGCAGAGCGGATTGGAGATCGCCAACTCTCCGAGCTTCGGGAAAACCTCGAGCAGTCTCGCATTTTAACCGAAGAAGTTCGCAAGTCAGGAAAGACAAAAGCCGGCAAGGCGATCGCGAAAAAGTTTCATGCGCTCGACCTCTCTTTTCACATGACGATCATCGAGGCATCCCGCAACCAACGCATGCTGAAGGTTGTCGGCGATTCTCATATCCTGACCCGTATTTTTCAAGCCGACCGACACAGTTTCTCTCAGGAAATTCTCGACGCGACCCTCTCGGAACACAGCGCAATCGAATCGGCTGTGCGCAAGGGAGATGGCTCTGCCGCCCGCGAAGCGATGCAACGCCACATCCGCAATTCTCTTGAACTTACCCTCGACGAAACCGACGGCAATTCTTCTGATCGTTGGTGGACTGAATAGATCTTAAAATCCCCCTTTTGTAGAACCATGAAAAAAACACTGATCGCACTCACGCTACTCGCAGCATCCCTGCTCGCGGCGGAGGAAGACTGGAAACTCCGACCATTGAAATACAACAACCCTGGACTCGAAGTTGATCTCGGAGTGGGGCTTTGGGCCTGGCCGCTGCCGATGGACTTCGATGGCGACGGCGACCTCGACCTTGTCGTTTCTGGCCCTGACAAACCAACTAACGGCCTCTACTACTTTGAAAATCCGACCCAGGATCCAAAAGTGAAAATGCCCGTTTTCAAACCGGCAGTGTATCTCGGCCCAACCGGCCACAACGTGCAGGTCAGCTTTGTCAACGGAAAACCGATCGTGCTGCGGGAAAACGTGGAATTTCCCGACTTTCGGAAAACCGGTGCCGGGAAAGGCGGAAAAGTAATTTACCCGAAAGCGCGTTTTCATCCCGGCAACACCCGCGCCCGCATGTGGCGCTATGTCGATTGGGAAGGCGACGGTGATCAGGACCTCGTCGTCGGCATCGGCGACTGGAGCGAATACGTCTGGGATCAGGCATACGACTCGGAAGGGCGCTGGATGAATGGTCCGCTTCACGGCTGGGTCTACCTGATCGAAAACGAGAACGGTAGATATTCAGACAAGCCCGCCAAAGTGCTCGCAGGCGGTTCGCCTGTCGATGTCTATGGCTGGCCGAGCCCGAACTTCGCCGACTTTGATGGAGACGGGGATCTCGACCTTCTCTGCGGGGAGTTTCTCGATGGCTTCACCTACTTCAAAAACATCGGAACACGTGAAAAGCCGGAATACGCGACCGGATTCAAGCTAAACGGCGATGACGGGAACGCTCTCGTAATGCACCTTCAGATGATTACCCCGACCGCAATCGACTGGGATCAGGACGGCGATCAGGATCTCATCGTCGGAGACGAAGACGGACGCGTTGCCTTTATCGAACACACCGGCGAAACACGCAGCGGCATCCCTGTTTTCAAACAGCCCGTCTACTTCCAGCAGGAAGCCGATACCCTGAAATTCGGTGCTCTCGCAACGCCATATGCTCACGATTGGGATAACGACGGCGACGAAGATCTGGTCGTCGGAAACACGGCAGGAAACATAGCCATCTTCACCAACCTCGACGGGAAGGGCAGCAAGTGGAGCGCGCCTGAACTCATTGAAGCCGATGGCAAAGAGTTTCGCGTGCTCGCCGGACCAAATGGATCTATCCAGGGACCTGCCGAAGCGAAATGGGGATACACCACACTATCAGTTGCCGATTGGGACGGCGATGGCAGAGATGACATTCTCTACAACTCGATCTGGCCCCGCATCCAACTTCTTCGAAACACCGAAACAGGCCTCGTCGAACAACCCCTTTCCTTCTGGACAAAGGAATCTCCGCCAAAATGGTATTGGTGGCAGACCAAAGCAGAAAACCTGCAGACCCAATGGCGCACCACCCCTCTCGCAACTGACTTCGACGGCGATGGAAAACTCGACCTCGTCATTCTCGATCAGGAGGGCTACCTCACCTGCCAGAGCCGGGCCACGGAAGACACCCGCATCTTCGTCGACGAAGACAATAATCCCATCCAACTCAACAATCGCAGCGCCGGCCGGAGCGGGCGCTACAAACTCGACGTCGTGGACTGGGACGGTGACGGCCGCCTCGATGTTCTCGTAAATTCCGAGAATGCTATCTGGTATCGCAACTGCGAAGATCGCGACAGAAAAGTGGTCCTGAAAAAAGTCGGCAATCTCGCGAAGAGAAACGTCGCCGGACACACCTCCAGCCCGACGGCATGCGACTTCGACAAGGATGGCAAACCTGACCTCGTCGTCGGTGCCGAGAACGGACGCATCTACTTCATCAAGCACGACGACTGCATTGCCTACTCCGGCGATCAGATCAATGCCCGGAAAGCGAAGGGAGCGGAAAAGCCACGCTTCCCCGGATTGGTGAAGGAGGAATTCATCTACGAGAAAGCGTCCTTTCCCCAGTGCCACGCTTCCACGATCTGCGAAACCCCACGAGGTCTCGTCTCCGCCTGGTTTGGTGGAACCAAGGAAAAGAATCCCGATGTTGGAATCTGGACAAGCTACAACGATGGCAGCGGATGGAGCAGCCCGAAAGAAGTCGCCAATGGCATTCAACACGAAGGCAAACGTCACCCCTGCTGGAACCCCGTTCTCTTTCAGCCCCCCGGAGATTTGCCTACTATGCTGTTTTTCAAAGTCGGCCCGAACCCAAGCGCCTGGTGGGGAGAAATGGTCCACAGCTACGATTTCGGCCGTTCCTTCCGTGATCGCCGTCGCCTTCCCGAAGGCATAGATGGACCAGTTCGGGGAAAACCATATCTACTCGCCGACGGCACGCTGTTATGCCCGTCCTCAACCGAGCATGATCATGACTGGCGTTTTCACTATGAGCGACTGCTCGATCTCGAACATCCCGAACTCGGAAAATCCTGGCATCGATCCGAACCCGAGACTCAACCCTATCAAGTCATCCAGCCAACCCTGTTACGCCTCGGACCTAACAGGTTACAATCCATGTTCCGCTCGAAAAACGAGCGTATCATCCAGGCCTTCTCTGATGACAACGGAGAGACTTGGACGGAGCTGGCCGAGTCGAGTTTTCCGAACAACAATTCGGGCATTGAAGCACTCACACTGAGAGACGGAAGACACCTCCTGCTCTACAATCACATCGGCGGTGACCGCAAAGATGGCTGGGGAAAACGCAACAAGCTGAATCTCGCAATCAGTGACGACGGGAAAAACTGGAAGGCCGTCACATTCATCGAAAACCAAAAAGACGGCGAATACTCCTACCCCGCCATGATCCAGACCAACGACGGCCTCGTCCACATGACCTACACCTGGAGACGGACAAAGGTGAAACACGTTGTCATTGATCCGACGAAGATTGAAACGTCTGACATCTCATCTTTTGATAAGTGATGCCCTACCTCGTCGCCGCTCGCAGCCAGGCTTTGTGCTTTCTTGCTGCCCTGGCTTTTGCCATCTCGTCCGACGGCGCTGGAAAGCCTGACATTCTCCTGATTTTTGCGGACGATCTGAGTTGGTCGGATTTGGGGTGCTATGGGAGCGAGCGATTTGACACTCCAAACCTCGACCGGCTCGCGAAGCAGGGCATGCGTTTTACGCAAGCCTACGCCGCCGCGCCGATTTGCTCCGCATCCCGCGCCGCTCTTCTCACTGGCAATTCAACAGCCCGAAACGGATTCGAGTTCGTCGTAAAGGACAAAGTAGGATACCAGAACGTTACTGCTCCCCTGCGGGCTCCACCGTTCACGATTGACCTCAAACTCAAGTCCCGAACCATTCCCGAAGCTCTTTCCGAGCAAGTATACGAGACCGGCTTTTTCGGAAAGTGGCATCTCAATGCGCACTACGAGGGCTACCTCGGCTGGAGCCCCACTCACGGTCCGAAAAAGCAGGGATTCCAAAAGGCGATCGAAGATTTCGGCAGCCACCCCTACAGCTACTGGAGAAAAGGAACTAATGCCCGCAAGTTTCTCGATCTGCCCGAAGACACCTACCCGGATGATGCGATGACTCAGCACGCGATCGATTTCCTGAAAGCAGATCGCGACACCCCATTTTTCCTGATGGTCTCGCACTTTTTCGTGCACGATCCAAACCACACCCGCGTGCGCTGGCTTTACAATCGTTACCTGAACTCTTTTCCGGAGAGCGATCCCCGCCGCGAAACGCTCGCGCACTATGGGGCCATGGTGACGACTCTCGACCACCACGTAGGCGAACTGCTCGACGCATTGGAGGAGGCTGGAAAGGCCGAGTCGACTCTCGTTGTTTTCACTTCGGACAACGGCGGCCATCCGAACTACGCAGGCAACGCGCCCTTGCGCGGCAGCAAGTGGAACCTCTACGAAGGAGGAATTCGAGTCCCCTTTCTTGTCCGGTGGCCAAATGTCGTCGAACCCGGCTCGTTGAATGAAACAGCAGTCTGGTCGCCCGACCTCTTTCCTACTTTCGCTGAGTTAGCTGGAACCAATGCAAAATCGGCTCGTGACGGAGTCTCCCTCCTTTCTCACCTCCGCGAAGGTAGCGAACTGCCAGACCGCTCCATGGTCTGGCACTTTCCTTACTACCACCCCGAAAAGAAATACTCCGAACGCATTGATGAGATCGGCGTCGACGACAGTGAGACAAGCAAGACGAAACCGCACTCTGCGATACGCGAAGGAAACTGGAAGCTGCTCTGGTTTCAGGAAAGCGATCGTGTCGAATTATACGACTTGGAAAGAGACTTCACCGAATCCCGCGATCTTTCATCCTCTCAACTGGACGTCGCGAACCGACTTCGTGACGAACTGAAACGCTATCTCAACTCTGTCGACGCTCGCATGCCCACTCCAAACCAGGATTACCAGCAATGAAACATCTTCTTTGCCTTCTTCTTCTCTTCTTATCCGTTATCGTATCCGGCTCTGAAAAAAAGAACGTTTTAATCATCGTAGCCGATGACCTCAATTGCGCGATCAGCCCCTATGGTGATCCTAACGCAATCACACCGAATCTCGATCGACTCGCGAAACGAGGCGCCACCTTTCTCAATGCCTACTGCCAGCAAGCTGTCTGTAATCCGTCCCGATCATCGTTCCTGACCGGCCGCTATCCGGATGCGACGGGCGTCGACGATCTCCGAAAATCATTTCGCACCGCACTGCCCGACGTCATAACGCTCCCACAGGCTTTCCTCAACGACGGTTACTTTTCCCAGTGCATCGGGAAAATCTTTCACAACATGGGTGAGACAAAGGATAGACAGTCGTGGTCGGTTGACGAGTATCTCTTCGAGGGAACCCACGCTGCAGACACCGTCTTCAGCCAGATGCCGAAGGGATCCAATCCGCCGAAATACAAGGCACCCGTCTTCGAGAACTACGAAGTCCCGGACACCGCTTACCGCGATGGTCGCATCACCGAACGCGCCGTCGAAGCCATTTCCCGAATGGAGGAAAAAGGAAAACCGTTTTTTCTCGCTGTTGGCTACTGGCGCCCGCACCTCCCCTTTGTTGCCCCGAAGAAATACTGGGATCTCTACGACCCAGACAAAATCACACATCCCCAACCGATCGATCCGCCTACCAATGTTCCGGTAATCGCTCTGCATCCCAACCGCGAAGTTCACGGATATGGCCTCGTCCCTGATGGGCCACTCGACAAAGACCTTACGAAACACCTTCGCCACGGCTACTACGCATCGATCAGCTTTCTCGACGCCCAGGTCGGCGCCCTTCTCGATGCCTTGAAAGCGGCCAACCTCGAAAAGGACACCATCGTCGTTTTCACCTCCGACCACGGCTTTCATATCGGAGAACACCAGCTCTGGGGAAAGACGTCAAACTTTGAACTCGATGCGCGTGTTCCCCTCATTATTTCGGACACCTCAAAGAAAAACTCGACCGCCCTATCTATCAACTCGCTGGCTGAGCTGGTCGATCTCATTCCCACTCTCACTGAACTGGCTGGCGTTCCTACGCCCCAAGGGCAGCACGGCGTGAGCCTCGCCCCTCTGCTTGAGGATACATTTGCAGGCTCGAAGGATCATGCCTTCACCCAGCATCAACATCCCTTCTACGGAAAAGCCAAAGCGACCCACTGGGGCTACTCAGTCCGAACCCTGAAATGGCGCTACACTGAGTGGAAAAACATCGAGACAGGCAGGGTGGATTTTCGCGAACTCTACGATCATACGAACGATCCTCACGAAACTGCTAATGTCGCTGACGAGCACTCCGATGTCATCGCAGAGCTGGCCCCCGTTTTGCACCAACAATATACTTACGAAGGAAGCTGATCTTTTCATGAAAACCCCGGACTTTATCGTTCTCGTCGTCTACCTCATCGTAGTCGTCGGACTTGGCATCTGGCTCGCAAAACGTTCCAAGACAACAGATGGCTTCATGGCCGCAGGAGGAGCCCTTCCCGGATGGGCCGTAGGGCTATCCATTTTCGGCACCTTTGTCAGCAGCATCAGCTTTCTCGCGAATCCAGGAAAAGCCTTCGACGACAACTGGAATCCATTTGTCTTTGGACTGTCGCTACCAATTGCGGCGTGGATCGCGACTCGCTACTTTGTCCCCTTCTTTCGTAAAGCGGGCCAAGTCTCCGCCTACACTCACCTCGAAGAACGATTCGGTCCGTGGGCGAGAGTCTATGCGGTCGTCTGCTATCTTTTAACTCAAATGGGGCGCGTCGGCACCATTCTCTATCTCGTCGCTCTTGCCCTTGCTCCGCTGACGGGATGGAGCGTCTTCACGATCATTATTGTAACAGGCATCCTCGTTACGATCTATACACTTATCGGAGGAATCGAAGCCGTGATCTGGACCGACGTAATTCAAAGCATTGTGCTCACATTAGGAATCTTTCTCTGCCTCGGAGTCATTTTTACCGGGATGCCTGAGGAGGCTGGCCAGGTTTTCAGCATCGCCAACGAGGCAGAAAAGTTTTCGCTGGGGAGTTTCGGAGCCTCGCTCAATGCCCCGACCTTCTGGGTCATTCTGATTTTTGGCCTCTTCATCAATCTGCAGAACTTCGGAATCGACCAGAGCTACGTCCAGCGCTACGCGACCGCCGAGAGCGAAACGGCTGCGAAGAAGAGTGTTTGGCTCGGCGCTCTGCTTTATGTTCCGATTTCGGCTCTCCTTTTTCTCGTGGGAACGGGGCTCTTTGCCTTTTACCAGGCACAGCCTGATCTGCTCCCCGATACGATAGGGAAAGGCGACAAGGTTTTCCCCCACTTCATCGCAACGGAATTGCCAACCGGCATTACCGGAATCCTCATCGCCGCAGTCCTCGCTGCAGCGATGAGCTCGGTCGACTCCTCATTAAACGGATCTGCGACTCTGACCTGGTGTGATATTGTGAAACGCTTCAGCAGTTCGGAACCATCCGAGGCCACAGGAATGAAGGTGCTGCACGGTGCGACAATTGCTTTTGGCATCATTGGAACAGGAGCAGCTCTCGCCATGACGCGCGTCCAGAGTGCGCTCGACGCCTGGTGGAAAATCTCATCCATCTTCTCGGGCGGCATCCTCGGTCTCTTCCTGCTCGGCCTCATCGTCAAGAAAGCTCACAACGTTGCCGCCGTAACCGCAGTGTCGATTGGAGTCCTCCTGATTTTCTGGATGAGCGCGCCCTGGCTACCGGAATCAATCCGCCCTGCTCTCCACGGCAATCTCACTATCGTCGTCGGCACGCTTACGATTTTCCTCGTTGGCTTGCTTGTGAGTCGACTGGTTTCTTCTCCTAAAGAAAGCGTATGAGACCCAAATACACGGGCATCATTCCGCCCATGATTACCCCGCTGATGGAGCGCGATACGCTAGACTGCGAGGGACTCGAGCGACTCATCGAGCGAATGATCGATGGCGGCGTCGCAGGGATCTTCGCGCTGGGAACCACCGGTGAAGCGCCCAGCTTGAGCTATCGCCTTCGACGCGAAGTCATTGAGGAAACCTGCCGAATCGTCGACGGTCGAATCCCGGTTCTTGTTGGAATTACAGACACCTCCCTTGTCGAGTCAGCGCACCTTGCCAGGCACGCAGCGGATAGCGGTGTCGAAGCCGTTGTCACCTCCGCCCCCTTCTACTTTCCGGCCGGCCAACCGGAACTGCGCGAATACATTGAGCAATTACTTCCCGAACTTCCCCTCCCCCTGATGCTCTACAATATGCCGCTCCTGACAAAGACCTCTTTTTCCGGAGACTTGGTGAAATGGGCGATGGGGCAGGATTCGATCGTCGGGCTGAAAGACAGCTCCGGTGATCTCGTCTACTTCCGAAAAATGCAACGCCTTGCCGAAGAGCGTCGACCCGACTGGTCGCTCCTAGTTGGTCCGGAAGAACTGCTCGCTGAAACCGTATTGCTGGGCGGCCATGGCGGGGTCAATGGTGGAGCAAATCTTCACCCTCGACTCTATGCAGATCTGTATGAAGCAGCCGCCGCTGGAGATATAGAGAAATCCCGGGAATTAAGCTGCCAGGTCCTCACATTGTCGCAATCGCTCTACACTGTCGGGCAGCATGGCTCGGCGATCATCAAGGGAATCAAGTGTGCGCTCTCGATACTCGGTTTGTGTGATGACTTCATGGCCGCGCCATTTCATCGATTTCATGAATCGGAGAGACAATTGATCCGGAACCATCTCGATACTCTCAAGATTCCAGCCTAATCTACGACTTTCGATATTGCTTCGTCAGTCTCCTCGCGCACTCCATCTGCGCACTTGTTTCCAGGCAGCACTTTCTTCGCTCCCGGATCCAATCGACGGGATTCTTGCCTTCAGGGATAAATCCAGCCTTAGCACACCACGCGATAATGAACTGACCAGTACGCCCGCAACCCGCGACACAATGGACAACGACAGCTTCGTTCTTTTGGTGGTGATCATCCATCAAATCGACAAAGGTCTCGATCTGCGATTCGGTTGGAACTCCATAGTCCGGAACGTTGATGTGATAGTAGGAAAACTGACTCGGCACATCCTGGCGATTATCGAACTCGCAGCAATTGACGATAGCCCGGACATTTTTCTCTTCGTAGATTTCAAACACATACGGATCGGGCCACCACGACGCCGCGATGACTCCATCTACAATCCAAGTGAAAGGCTCCGTGCGTTCCGGTTGTCCTTTCTCCGGCCAATACCAGGGGCGAATGGGGTTGGGCATAATTTCTAGGGATCAGGAATCCAGTCAAACCTTCCAAAGTGTCGTCTTGGTGGAACGAGCGGCAATTCTTTTGGCTCGTCCTTCATCTCGACCATGATCTTGGGACCTCCACGTTTTTGATCCGGAAAAGCTCGCGTGACAAAGCCATCCGGAGACCAGGTGGGGTCATCACCTCGCCCTGATTTTCGCCGGTTCGAACCGTCAGCTCTGGCAACCCATACGTGGAAAGTTGCTGCAATCTTCTGATCGCGCTCCCGATTCTCCACCCCTGTGAACTTGCTCATGTGAACGATTTCGACACCTTCCCAGTGGGCAATCCACTTCCCATCCGGTGACCACGCGGGCACCTTTTGCTCGATTGCAAGATTCAGTTCTTCATGGATATCAAACTCGGGAGGCGAAACGATTCGCGCTTCACTCCCATCAAGACGACTCACCCAGATTCGCATATGCCCGCTACGGTTCGAAACAAATGCAATCTGATCACCTGTGGGAGAAACCACCGGCATCGCATTGCTGAATTGAAGCTGCTCGGGATCGGTGAAAAGCCTTCGCGATTCTCCCGTCTCTGTATTCATGAGATGTATTTCGCTGTCGTGGCTCGGGTCTTTACCACCCTTCGTTTTCATCCAGACGACATGTTTGGAATCGGGCAACCAGGATGGAACCAGATTTCGTCCAGTTTCGGTCAAAGACCTAGCGTCTTTTCCATCAAGTGCTGAAAGACGCAAAACAAGTCCGTGATTGATCTGCTCGACGTAGACGATCTTTTTTGCATCCGGTGAAATGGCAGGCATTCGAGCTCCATGCTCCGATTGAGTCAGTTGCGTTCGCTCCGATCCATCTTCCTTCATACGATAAAGCTGGAGCACTCCGCTCTCATCCGAATGGCTGACGATGAGTTCGCGGGCTGCCGTATCATCTGTCGCTCCAACTTTGGCAAATGACAGAAAGAGAAAAAGTGAGACCAAATGTTTGAATCCGCTCGTCATGAAATCACCCCTCCCGCCAAGCTCTGAAGCACGTTCGAAATCCTGTCGCAAAATCCTGCGGTCGATCTTCAACCCAACGCTCAACCACTTCGACTGGGAAAAAGCGACCACAGTCGACCTCTTTCCCATGCACGCGAATACTTCCTTTCGCTTCAGCGACGAACACCTCAATGAATTCCTGATCAGTATCAGCTGAAGCCTCGATTCGAGCGACACGCTTGACCTCATCCTTCGGCTTTACCCAGACTTCCTCCCACATTTCCCGGAGCGCACAATCGTAGTAGCTTTCACCGGGATCCACATGACCTGATGCGCTGCTATCCCATTTGCCCGCATGAGTGTCCTTCAAATGAGATCGCTTTTGCAGATATATCTCATTGCCCGTTCGGTTCAGGAGAAAGATGTGAACCGCTCGATGGAGAAGACCCTTTTCGTGAATCTCGCCGCGCGGTCTCGTGTCGATCATCTCATCGTTTTCATTTACGACGTCGAGAGATTCTGTCGCCGGCGGAGGCAATGCAGCACAGGGATGGGGGTCGAGCAGTTCAGAGAGCGAAACCCATTGTTCCAAGGTCAATTCCTCCGCCCGCACATTGGGCTTCAACTCCAGTTTTTCACAAATCTCCTCCCATTCTTCCGCCTCGAAAGGCAAATTATTGTGTAGCTGTTTGCGTCGACGCGAAAACCCCTGCTTCACCACCGACGAGAACCCCTCACCCGAGTGCAGTGGCAAATCATCGACAGGTCGAGGATCAAAGCGCACGATGCTCGAGTCTACCGCTGGCCGCGGGTGGAAAATCGCCGGTCCCACCGTTTTCAGCATGGTCGGCCGCCATCGCTCCTGCAACATCAGGCCGATCACTCCATAACTTTTTGTTCTCGGGCGTGCGACAAATCGCTCGGCGACCTCTTTCTGCACCATCACGACGGCGTTCGTCACCGGGCTCGGAGCATCGAGAAAACAACGCAGGATTTCATTTCCCGAAGAGTAAGGAAGGTTCCCGATGAACTTGATCCCGCCCTCGGCAAAGTGCGGGCGCACATCGTATTCCGTCGCGTCGCCGTGCACGACTTCGACATCGTCACCGAATTTATCGGCAAGAAACTCCGCAAGCCTCCCGTCTTTTTCCACGAGAATGAGACGTCCCACCTTGCCAACAAGATGCTCCGTCAGCGCACCAAAGCCAGGCCCCACTTCGACAACCGTATCATCCGGCCCAGCCTGCAATTGCGAGGCGATCCAACGAGAGACATTTTCATCAACGAGAAAACTCTGTCCAAGTTTTCGGCTGGGTGTCAGGTCGAGCCGTGACAATTGCTTCTGAAGTTCGGAGAGATGCACCCGCCAACCATGAACGAACTTATTTGCTGAATCAATCAGCGAAGTCAAAAGCTCCATTTAACTAGCGCAAACGTTTGTCCCCCTCTACACTTGCCGACCTTTGATAAATATTTCCGAGTTGGCACGAGAGTTGGGAGTCGCAGTGAGCACCGTTTCCCATGTTCTCAGCGGCAACGCCGAGAAATATCGTATCAGTCAGAAAACGGTGGTTCGGGTGCAGGAGGCAGCGGAAAAGTTTCAGGTCACTCCAGACCCCATCGGGGCCGGACTCCGTCGCGGCAAAATGGGAATCGTCGGATTGCTTGTTCCTGACATTACCAATTCCTTTTTTGCCCAGCTCGCTCGAGCGATCGAACTCCGCCTTCGCGACTCCGGAGTCGCGGTCCAGCTCTGCGACTCGGCAGAAGATCCCGAAACCGAAAACGCCCTCCTCGAAAAAATGCTGGGCCGGCGACTCGACGGTCTCATCGTTGCCCCAGTTGGGAATAGCTCCCCCACTCTTCTCAAGAAACTGCAAAACCCGACTATGCCAATTGTAATGGTCGACCGTCCTCTGCCAGGTCTCGATTCGTCGCTCGTCTCTCTGAACAACCTCAAGGCAGGGCGTCTCGCTGCCGAACGACTCCTCAGAGAAGGGCACTGTCGAATCGCCTGTCTGCGAGGCGATCCCGCATCCGAATCCGACCAGGAAAGGTTAGAAGGGGTTCGGGACGCACTGAAAGGAAATGGCATCGATCCGGAAATCCTACTCTCGGAAGGAACTGGATATTCACGCGAGCAAAGTCTGGAAGCGGCACGCTTGCTTCTGACCTCGAACTATCGACCAACCGGCATCATCACCCTCAGCGGACAAGGCATCCTGGGACTCCTCGCGACGATCCGTGAACTGAGTCTGAAAATTCCGCATGATCTCTCTCTCGTCGCTTTCGACGAACAACCGTGGTCTCCCCTGATCGACCCGCCGCTCACTACGGTCGCGCAACCTGTCTCCGATATGGCTACGAAAGTGGTGGAAATCCTCCGGCAAAAACTCGACACGGAACTCACGAAAGAGCGATACGAGCTATTTGATGCGAAACTAATTGATCGTTCATCTGTTTCATCACCCTTTGCACGCTAAACCACCAGATTTTCACTCGAATTCGAGCCAAACCTCACTAGCCTCCCCTTCTTGAGCAAAACCACCCTCATCGTATCGCGCCTTGCCACTCTTCTCGTTGGCATTGGATTTTCGCATCTCGTTCTTACATCCAAAAATGAGCGGTCGGGAGGAGGAGAAGGGCCAGTGAATCAGGCTGCCGCCACCGCTGCCGGTATAGGTGGGAAGAAGAAAAAGAACGCTAACAGCATGAATACGATCAGCCTGGAGCAGTCCGGGTATGAAGCTGGCCTTTAGGATCCTATGGCTGCGCTCGCCGCCGGCATGGATATTTCCGGACACGAAAACAAACTCATCTACACCGAATCCGTTTATACTGATTGGGGCGAAAAAGACGGAGCTGCAGCTGCAGATTGGGTAAACAGCAACCTCAAAGGCATCGAAAAAAGCGACGAAATCCTCTCCACCTTCAGCAGCGCGATTATCGACATCGATCCACAGTCCGCAGTGACCTGGGCATCGAAAATCTACGACGAGGGACAGCGCAATGAGAACCTCTCCATGCTTCTTGAAGAATTGGTCGCCATGGACGGCAATAGCGGTCGCCGATGGGTCAACAGATCGAACCTCAGCGACGATCTCAAGCAGCGCTTTGGCACTCAGTAAGGCAAGCAGGACGCAACGGGCTGGCTCGAAAAATGCGACCATACCCTGTATTCGCCGGCTGGATTCGCCGTATCCGTCTCCATTCCCTGATTCAAACGCATTTGGCGTTTGAAATCTTCGGCTTCACCAGCCACGTTCCCGCGATGATTCACGAGAAAGGAAATGCCATTTTAAATGGAATGGAGCGGCGCTTCGGAAAACTGGCCCTGCCGCAGATTCTACGCTGGATTGCCTCTTTTCAGGTTTTGACCTGGGCACTGGATCGCTTTTCTCCCAATTTTCTGGAATGGCTCGCCTTCGACAAAGCAGCGATTCTGTCCGGTCAGGTCTGGCGCATCTTCACCTGGATTTTCTTTCCGCGATTTCCCTCAATGGGCAGTCCGGTGTTTGAGATTCTCTTTGTTGTCATTGCTCTGCTCTTCATGTTCTTTATCAGCGACAGCATAGAGTCGCAGTGGGGCGAGTTCCGGGTCAATGTCTACACTTTCACCACGATCGTCGGCTTATCTCTTGCTTCGCTTGTTGTCCCCTACATGTCTGAAATCGGCCAGATTATGACCGGGATTTTCTTCTCTGCCGTATTTCTCGCTTTTGCCAGCCTGTTTCCGAGTCAGGTCATTCACCTCTTTGCCATTATCCCGATCAAAGCAAAATGGTTGGGAATAGCGAACGCTCTTCTCCTCGCTGCCACCGTTCTGGGCTCCGGAGCAGCGATGCCCTATCTGGCATTTGTCGTCCTAGTTGGATTGCTCCCCTACATTTTCGTTTTTGTTCCGGCCTTCGCCACGGAGATGCGACAACGGAGCGAATCCGCAGTGCGGAAACATCGTTTCGAACAAGCCGTAGGATCGCCCGATGACGCATTCCATACCTGCGATTCCTGTGGAGCGACTGATCAGAGCCACCCCGACCGCTCATTCCGCGTAACGGCAGATGGCGAAGATTATTGCGAGGTTTGCCGCCCACCAGTTCACTCTTCCTCTGAGAGTTGAGTTAGGAAAAGACCGCTAATCATCGACGTATTGCGCCTGATAGACCTCACCTTCGCGGTCTTTTCGAATTCTGATCACGCCAAGGATCAATACGATAACGCAGAGGAGTGCAATAATCAGATAGACGTAGGTCCAATCCATCGGAGGCTGTGTCTCAGCGTGTAGACCAGCCGAAGCGGCAGAACTCTTGCCATTCTCATCAATCGTGAAAACTCGGAACTCGTAGGCGGATTTGGGGAGAAGGTTTTTAATTTCGGCTTTCACGAGACGGCCAACTCGATTGATCTCCACTTGATTGTAAGGCGCCCAAACGTGCGTAGGCATCCCGCTTCCGCTGTCGAGCATACCAGAGAGCTCGACTTCAAAATCATATAGCTCGGGGTTTTTCGGCGCGGTCCAGGCGAGGGTGATGGTATCAGTTTCGCTTTTCAAAACGGAGAGATCTTCAGGGCGCCTGATCTCCAAATTGATTTCTCTACCAACGGCGGGACTGATGATATTCCCCAGAGGACTTCGAAGCGCGTGCATTTGCCGCTCCGTCATCCCCTCGTTATAGACAACATCTTCTCCATCGGGAATATTGACAACGGGCACGGGAGCTTTCGAACCGATGACTACTGCAGTGGATGAGGAGTTCGAAGCGACATTATCCAATCCTGCCGTATTACCCACTTGGGAAGAATTTTCACTCGTCCCGGCATTTGCTGTATTTTTTGGTTCAGCTGACATTCGCATAGAGCCTAATGGCAGTCCCTGCGGCAAATTGCTCGGCCCGGACGCTACTCGATTTGACTTCAGAATATTTCCCATGAGACGCAATGGCAGCGTCTGCTCATTCCCGTAGATGTTCATCGTCACGTCGACTGGACCTTTCGACGCAACGGAAGGATGCAGACCGATGCCAATACGAACGGAACCCATCGGGGCAAGCACCGGCCCCGGATCGTTCAGAATGCGAAAGGGAGAAGGCACGTGAAATTCCAGCGGAACCGCGACGCCTCCCGGATTCGTGAGAACGACTGCGCGCTCAGCCAATTCACCCGCCTTGACCTGTCCGAAGTTGATCAGTTCCGTCGTCGCGGAATCAGGAATCGAAATCTGCAGACTGCCCGGAACAACTGGAGCAACTACCTGAGCCGTTTTAGTAAGTCCACTCTCAAGATAAAACTGAACCATCCCATCAAATGGAGCCGCATCCGTTTTCTGGAGACCGATCTTGATCGGGGTTTCCCTGCCGGGCGCGAGAAAATACTCCTTCTGCAAGCTCGCCCCGAGCCTCGTGCTGGCGCGAGCGAGAACACGAACAGGTTTGACTCCTGTGTTTTGAAGAACCAATGCTCCGACGCGCTTTCCGCTTTCCTCGTCCAGCGAAAGTGTCGCCTGCGGGGTGACCAGTTGGAATGGCTCCCCACCTGTCCCGATCAGCTTGGTAGTCCCATGCTTGCTTCTCGCGAAGCTGAGAAAATAACTAGTCTCACCAGCGAGAGTGGGACGAAATGAGACCTTCACTTTCTGCATCCCGTTGCCAGCCAGAGACAGCTTTCCGTTGGCCGGTTCCACCAGATACCACGGAGGGGCCAATGACAAGGTGGTCTCAAAATTTGCTTTGCCTAGGTTTCTCACCGTGACTTCCTTTTCTGCGGAGGAGCCGATCGAAACTTCCCCAAAATTAATTTCCTTATCGGTCGAAATCTCCGACTTCACATCTCCCAAACCAATATCGTAGCGCATCGCCGAGGAATAGCGCCCACCTCGATATCGCACCGCAAAGGCAAAAGCATCTGACTCTGCACTGGATCCGGGATCAGCATAGTAGGTCACGACAGCGACATTCCGCTTCGTCGGGTGATCAGTCATCGAAGTGATTTTTCCAGCCGAAGGAAACGTCCGGATCAGGAACTCTACTTTCGCTGCAGGCGTTTTTGATTCCGCCTTCAGTTCGAACTGGATTTCCATTCCCTTGACCGCCTCAACTCGACCAGTCAACGGGGTCGGCAAGCCGATTTGGTCCGCAGTGAGTCCAACGGGGGCATCTTCCTTACGATTGAAAAGGCCTTTGCCTCCAAAAATCTGCGCGTCTGCCGCGGTCGTAAAAAACAAAAGGGCAACCACGACACCAAAAACGGTGCGCACTTTTTTCCATTCAACTCTGTAGGTCGGTCGAAACATTTTCGAAGAGTAGTTCGTTTGCCAATTCGCAGAATGACTCCGCGTAGGTAAAACGAATTCAACCTCTATAAGTTAGCCCGAAACTGCGAATTAATCGAGTGAGAACCCACGCAGTCTCCGACGTAGCAAATCAAGGACGAGACGCGTCACGCGCATTTTAAAACTCACTCGATCCGAAGGGCTGAAGTGACGCTTGGCAAAGGTCTCGGTATCACGACTCGCGATGGCGATGTAGACTGTCCCGACGGGCTTTTCCTCTGTTCCTCCCGTCGGTCCAGCAATACCACTGACGGCGATGGCATGATCGGCTCCGCTGACGCGCAGGCAACCTTCCGCCATTTCGCGAACGACAGGCTCACTGACGGCGCCATGGGCCTCCAGCGTATCCTCAGACACTCCGAGCAGTTCGATTTTTGCTTCATTCGCATAGGTCACGTAGCCCTGGCGAAAAACGGCACTCGATCCCGAGGCATTGGTGATTGTCGAAGCTATGTTGCCACCCGTGCAGCTTTCCGCCGTGGCAACTGTCTCACCGCGCTCGGATAGCAAAATCTGAATCACCTGCTCGATGGGGTCTTCCGACTCCGCGATGATCTCTTCTTCGTATTCCGCTCGAACGATTTCTGAAGCCACATCGATCGCTGCCGAAGGACCGATCAAACGCAGATCGACCTCGCCTAGACGCGCGCAGTATCCCAGCTCCAGCTCCTCGATTGGCTCCAGCAAAGGTTCGAGCTTGGAGGCGAGCGATGATTCTCCCACTCCGTAGATCCGAAAGTTGTGCCAGATATCCGCTCGATCATCCGGGTCGCGCAAAGCAGAAAGTCTTGGCTGAACTTCCTCGGCAAACATCGGTTTCAATTCGCGGGGAGGACCCGGAACGAGAAATAAATGAGGCGTCGTCTTTACCCCGTCATTCGTCGCCGGCAGATAGAGTCCGGGAGCGGTTCCGTGAGGGTTGGGTAAAACCTCGGCCCCCTCAGGGACCATGGCCTGCCGATCGTTCGAGCGATTAGCTAACAGTCCTCGACTGCGAAACATTTCGTTGATCGTCTCGAGGATTTCCTCGTCGAGATGCAGATCACGCCCCAACATTTCTGCAACCACCTCGCGGGTAATATCATCATTTGTAGGACCAAGTCCGCCCGTAATCAGAATGGCGTCACAACGAGAAAAGGCATCTTCCAAGACGGTGCGAATGTCATTTCCATCCGGAATCGTAACCTGCCGCTGCACGCGCAGACCGAGTTTAAAAAGCTCCTGCCCGAAGTATGCGGCATGAGTATTGACGACCTTGCCAAGTAAGAGCTCTGTCCCTGTATTGACTACTTCAATGCGCATGAGTCTGATCGAATCAGGATTCGCTCACGGACGATTCCAACTCCACTCGCGGCGCGTCAGACCAAAGGTCTTCAAGCGCGTAGAGACTTCGTTTTTCCTCGTGAAAGATGTGAACCACGACATCAACATAGTCGATCACCAGCCACATGCTGGTGGCCTCGCCATCAGCCGAACGCGGCTTTTCACCGATTTCTTCCTCGGTCTTGAGGCGGACATCACGACTCACCGCTTTGAGATGCGGCAAGGAAGTCGCCGTGCAAATCACGAAGTAATCCGCCAGGCTGGAAATACCATGCAGATCAAGGACCACGATGTCCTCTGCTTGGATTTCGTCGGCAAAGCGAGCGCAAGTTTTGGCGATGGTAAGGGCGTCAGGCACGTCAGAAAATTGTTGGGTTGATATAGTGGAGGGAAAACGAGAAGGCGCAACGCGATTTTCGACACAGAATGTCCCTACCCAACAGGGTTAGCTCGAACACATGACAGGGTCAGATCGTTCACCCAGAATGGTTTACTCTGCTTTTTTCCGCAAATCATAACATACTAAGCGTGAACCCATTTCGTTCTGATTGACGTAGAGCAGACCATTGCTGATAGCTGGTGGAGCCCAGGTTTCAGGCGCATAAAACAGCCTCGCCTTCGACAGAATCTGAAATCCATGTGATCCAAGCTCCATCCGCAGGAGAGCTCCATTTTCGCTGAGACAGAGAAAGGCTCCGTCGACGTGGATCAGGTGAGCATGCCCCAGGCTGATCGGAATCGGCCGATCTTTCCACTGAATCGTTGTGTCGTAAAACGCTTCGTTCCAGAAGAGGCGGCCGGTTCCCGCATCGAAAGCCAGCATGAGTCCACCATTTCCTCCAAAGCCGTAGATGATTCCTTCGTGATAAATCGGCGTCTGAAACTGGCAGCCGAACTCCGGGGAAGTCCAGATGATACGCGCCTTAGAATCCGGGCTATACTGCAACATTACGCCCCCCAGTCCGTAGTCCTCGGAAATGAAGACGCGATTCGGTCCGCAGGGAACCGGCGTCGCTGCGTTCACACTCGCGAAGTTATCGGAGCGCCAGGAAAACGCGTCGAGGATGTCACCATTTTCCGGATTGATGCAGAGCAGGCCTCCGTGAGGTGGTTTCACCATGCCTCCGGCAAAAACGAAGAGCCGATCCTCGCCATTGACCTCGCCGATCACTGGGGAAGCATAGCTCCCGTTCCACTCGTGATTGTTCGTCCAGATCACCGAGCCGTCCTTTTTGTTCAAGGCAGCGACGCAATGCTCTTCCGAGCCGACCTGAACAATCAGCCTCTCGCCATACACTAGGGGACTGGATCCGTATCCAAAGAAAAAGGGTGATGGGCCGAACTTCTCCTCGAGGCGCATCTTCCATACCACTTTCCCGTCGTCGAGCTGCAGGCAAAGCAAATCTCCATCGTTCCCCAGCGTGTAGACATACTTGGTCCCGGGATCGATCACGGGACTAGAGCGTGGCTGATCGGTGATGCCATAGCTCTGCGCAACTTCGACAGCGTAGGCGTGCTTCCAGATTTCTTCGCCCGTCTCCGCATTCAGACAGCGGATTTCCTCCTGCTTCTCCACCTGGTGAATGAATACCAACTTGCCGTCAACAATGACAGGTCCGGCATGCCCTTTTCCCCGCTCGACCTCCCAGAGAACCTTGGGCCCTTCTTCGGAATACTCCAGATTCAGCCCGGTTTCTGCGCTGTGAAAATCCTGATTCGGTCCCAGGAAATGAGGCCAATCATCGGCACGGGCCACACCTGAGAAACAGACGAGTATCGCGGCCACGGGAAGAAAAAAACGAATCGAGAAAACGTTCATCTGATAACAGTAAGGCAAATCCCCCGATACGGTTGTATTTTTCTTGGAAAAACACCCCGGAACACGCCACCTTCGCAACCATGAATCGAGGATCCACTCTAACAGGCAAACGCGTGCTCATCACCGGAGCATCGAGCGGAATCGGAAAAGCCATCGCCCGGATGTTCGCATCCGAAGGCGCCAGCCTCGCTCTTCTCGCCCGAAGAGAGGATCGATTGCGAAACCTCTCCAAGGAACTGATCGCATCCGGGACGAGCGCGTTCCCCTTCCCCGTCGATCTGACCGAGAGCGGTCCGGCACAAGACGCCGTCAATCTTGCCGCCAGCGCACTCAACGGACTCGATATTCTCGTTAATGCCGCCGGAGTCGCTCACCAAGCCAGCCTCAGCGAGGGTAATATCGACAAGTGGCGAGCCATGCTCGACCTCAATGTCTTTGCCCTCGCCGTCGTAACCCGTGAAGCCCTTGCTCACTTCCCGGATAGCGGAGGGCACGTCGTCAATATCAGCAGCATGTCAGGACATCGGGTCCCCGGAAAAGGAGGATTCTACTCCGCCACGAAATTTGCCGTCCGCGCTATGACCGAAGGTCTGCGACAGGAATTGCGAGCGAAGGAAAACCTCACTCGAGTCAGCAGTATTTCGCCCGGATTCGTCGATACCGAGCTGCTCGAAAAATATCTGCAGGGCTCTTCGGATAACGGTAAAGGCTACCAGGCTGCCGACTATCCCATTCTCCAACCGGAAGAAATCGCCGAACTTGTTTTGCACCAGGTAACCATGCCGGCGACGGCCGAGGTGACAGATATTCTCGTCCGTCCGACAGGGCAAAAGACCTGAGCCAATTACCCTTCCCACTTCACACTCTTCGAAGCAGCCATCATCGGGAACCATCCCTGCAATTTCGTGGACTCCTTGTCCCAGTCGTCTTCAAAGAATCCGGTGATGACAAACCCAGCGTCGCATTGCCCGCCAATCTGCTCCTCCCAGCTGTGGCTGTATTCCAAGCTTACCTGCGCTTCCAACTGATCCGCCAGCAGATCGGTATCAGCATTTTCCATATCCGCATACGGGAGGCGGTGAGCCACAACCAACTCACCGGACTCCTCTAATACCTTGTGATCAAAGAGATAAAACGCCGGATTCATAAACCCGCACAGCAAAGCCCCACCCGGTCGAAGCACGCGATGACATTCCCGCCAGATCGGAGGAAGGGACTCCGCAAAGACATTTGAAACCGGATTGAAAATCAGATCGAACTCGCTGTCTTCCAAATCTGATAAATCCGCCATATCTCCCTGCATCATTCGGACAGCGAGTCCGTGCTCTGCACAGGTTTCCTCATCCTTCTGCAACTGCACATCCGAAGCATCAAACGAAGTTACCTCCGCACCAGCCGCAGCAAAAATCGGAACCTGCTGACCTCCTCCACTCGCGAGAGCAAGAATGCGGACTCCACTCAGATCCGGATAAGACGGAAACCAATTGGCCGGAACCGGCTTGTTCGGAGTCAGGATGACCGACCAATCTCCCGACTTCGCGGCGTCGATCACCTCGTCTGGATACGGAGTGCTCCAGCGACAGCCTTCCTCCGATTGGAGATTCCAGGCGTTGCGATTGTATTCGTGGATGTTCATGGGAATCACTCCAAAGATTGGTTCTCGGTGCTATCAAGGCGGAACTGAATGTCCTCGGTTTCGGGGTAGACGACAATCAGCTCATAAGTCTCCGCAAGCTGGTCAGTCCGGTAACGGAGCCAGTCGTCTCCCTCAGCATAGGGACCACCCGACCAGGGATTTTCGGGCGGGGTTTCGAGGAATTTCTTTTCCTGCAAAAATTGAATCAGCTTGGCTCCCGGCATCATTCGCCGAGGGTAGATTTCTTCATCGACATGATAATTTTGAAGAGCGGCCTGCACTTGCAGGAGCATTGCTTTGACGCGACGCGACTCCCGCTTTTCAGCGATCGACGGAGACAGCAGAACCGCAGCAACGCCGGCAAGAATCACTACCCCGGTAGCTCGAATGAGAATTTTCTTCAGGCGATTCATCCGAGGAGCAGGTGTTGAGGAACAAAATACAGGGCCAGGGCAACCGCCAAGAGGATCAACCCGATCCAGTCCCGATCTTCGAAAGACTGCTTCCCACCGCGTCGACGAACGAACTCCAGCAACCATCCCGTCGGACACCCGAACTTGCAGTAGGCCATGGGAAAGAAGAACGAAATCGCCAGTCCAATCAGCGCGACGAAGATCGTCGCGATCCCGGCAGATTTCAGGACATAGGCATCAAAGGGTTCGATTCCCGCAAGATCGAAGTCGAGCTGCAGAAAGCTGACGCCCAGCACCACCAGCAAAAGCATTACCGGAACAAGACGACCGATCCACTTCCCGTCTCCTGGCAATGGTTTTTTCCATTTCGCAGGAAGGGCTTTCATGGTCCACCTCTGCAGATTTCCATGCGAACAAATGAACTGACAATACACCGGCTGCTTCGTAAACCATGGCACGAGAAAGGCAGAGACGACGAAAACAACAAGACCCGGCGTAGCCTCCCACGGTACTCGTGTTTCGATCCAGCCGACAAGCAGAGATTGCGCAATGAGATCACCAAGGAAAAACCCGAGTCCTCCAATCGTCGCGACTGAGTAAATCCATCTCAGTTCTTGGAAACGCTTATTTTTCCAAAAGGCAAACAGACAACCCACGATCAGAAACCCGAGCAGGAGCACATCTTTCCATCCAAATCGAATCGACCGCTTCACTCCCTCTTTGCCTTTCGCTACCGCAAGTCGATGGGTAATGCTCTCCCGGACAGCTTCACTCGTTCGAGTGGCGCCGGATACCGCGTAGATCTCCGCCTCGTTGAAGTCATTGATTGCTGCGATTTCATCCCAGCTTCGTCCATTCCACGATTCCATAAAGAGCAGGTCGAGTTTCACGTCATCGACATGGCTTGGCGTATCGTAGCTGTGCCGCATGGCGATGCCGACGACTTTGTCCGCTGCATCACTCACGACGAGCAAGTCACTTGGGCCCGAGTAGCCAACTATCTCGCGGGAATGCGGCATCGTTCGGACAACATAGCCAATCTTTTGACCCGAAGCATCAAGCACGAAATGCCCACCTCGTGGTCCCGAATCGACCCGCAGTCTTTTCGCCCCTGGGAGCAGCTCTGCTACCTCACCTGCTGATACCGGCCAGTCGCCTTCGACACGAAGTCGCTCATGATTAGAGCGCACGAGCCAGGCAATCGCGAGCAGCACAAAAAGCCGGTAGAGTTGGAGCAGGGAAAGTTTCAAAAGTTCAGCGAAGCTTGTCCGCAATGCTATCAGCGTATCCCGTCATTTCAAGGAAGGCGCGTCCGACGATTTCGTCTCCCTCCCAGATATCACAAGCCCCTTCCCAGTAGCTGACACCTCCGCTGCCGTTCGCCATTTCCTGCCCGTCCATGGTCGGCTTGAGCTGAAAAGTGCGAAGCTCCCCCAAGTTCGGATCGACAGTCTCGATACGCGGTGAGATCGGATACTCGGCTCCGGTTTTGGGACTCTTCCAGGCACCATCGTGAATCCATCGGTAATCGCCCAGTTTCTGGTGCGTAAGTTTTCCGGTCGGATCGATCCAGACAAGCTTGGAATACTCGGAGGGCTCTCCACTGTCCGTTCGCAGGACGTATCCCATGATTTCGCGCCCATCATAAAATTGCAAGCAGGCCCAGTCCCAGCCGATTTGATTGCGATCGAGTTGACTACTGGATATTTCGTGATCCATCCACGCCTCTCCTGCGACGGAATAGGTTTCCCCTTGAAAGGAAATCTCCCCTTCCGCGTTCAGCCGAGGAAACGTGATGTAGTAGCTCGAAGCAGTTCCTTCAGGACCTTTTCGGGAAATCCCTTCCTCTCCAAAAATTACGTGCTGCTTGTGTGGACGCAGGCAGAGCTTGTAGGACGCTTCGGACCGAACCGACCCCACCAGTTCCATTCCGCCGCCTTTTTCGACCAGTTTCCAATTTCCATTTTTTATATTGAGACCTTCTAGCGAAGCCCCCGCGTCCCAACCTCCGCGATTCAATCTCTCTTCGTGAAGAAAGGTGTTCGTATCAGGGTGACTGATCCCCATGTGGGCCATGTAGATCTGCTCATCCCCGAAAAGCTCGCCCTTCGGAACGTCTTTCGGTCTTTGTCCAAGCCGAAAGAACGTGGCCTGAAACCCAAAGCGTTCGGTATCGGAAAAAAGGTGCCCCGTAAGATACCACCACTCGATTTTGAAATCGGGATGGCTGCCGTGGTCACGAGGAAACGTGAGCTTGTGCCCAACGCGTGGGACATTCCATTTTTCTTCGCCGATAGATAAATCTGTAAGAAAGAACCAAACAAGGCTCAACAGGGTCAAGTGCCTGGCCCAGAATGGTATGGTCACTGATCCAACCCTCCTTCGCCATAGCTTCGCAGGAGTTGCAGGGTTTCGTCGCTGGGTGGTCGGTTTCATTCTCTAGTATCAGAGCGGAGGTTGGCGTTTTTGAATCCGACCAGGTGGGCAACAATGGCGGCAGCGGCGATGGTGATGCCGCCGAGGGCGAGAAAAGAAATCCACGGCACTCGGTAGGTGAGCGTCCAGCCAAAGCTCTGCGGGTTGATCACGTGAATGAGAACCCAGCCGAGGAAGAAACTCAGGATGATGCCACCGGCAAAACCGACCAACGAAAGCCCGATCCCTTCCCACATGGCTCCGCGGGCGATCTCGGAGCGCGAAGCTCCCAGCGATTTCAGAGTCGCGAGCTCGCTTTTCCGCTCCAGGAGAAGACCGGCAAGGGCTAAACCAAGACCGCTTACCGCAATGATCACGGCAATCGCCTCGAGTGCATAGGTTACTGCGAAGGTCTGATGGAAAATGCGGATCGATTCACTTCGCAATCGTGCGTTGGTCTGCACCGTGAGTGTGGGAAACTGCTCCCGAATCGCTTCGAGCACCTTTTCGGGTTCAGCTTTTTCATCGAGGTAGAGGGCAAGGTTGGACACGCTATTGTCATCGAACCATTGACTAGTGAGTTCCCTCGCGACGATCAGGGTTCCCGTTTCATTCCCGTATTCTGCAAAAATCCCGGTAACGGAGATCGGCTTTTCCCCATCTGGGGTCGGCAAGTCTATGCGACTCCCTTTTTCCAGCTGAAACCGACGAGCCATGGATTCGGAAATCCAACCGGGAAAGCGATCGTCGATTTTTTCCACGAGCGACCGAGGGCCGGTATCCGCGGGCGCATCCTGCCACATCAACTGCAGGTATCGCTCGGAGCCCGTATTGTAATCGGCTCCCCCCAGGAAAAAATCGGCATTGCCGAGGGATACGGTATAGCGACGCAATTTGTCAGCACCAGCGACGCCGGGAGTTGCTTCTATTGCCCGCCATGTCGGCTCGGAAACGGCGTTTTCATTTGTCACCGCACTCATTCCTGCGGGCGCGACATAGATGTCAGCTCTCAGCAATTGCTGAATCCACGAGGTCAGCGTAGTCTCGAAACTGGCGACGAGAATGGCCATCGCGGCAGACATTCCGATTGCGACAGACAACCCGGCGGCAGTGAGTCGATGCCGGCCTTCCGGACGAGCAAGTTGGCTCGCAGCATGAACTCGCATCGCATCGCCGTCAGAATGTCTCAGCATCCGTGCAATCGGACGAAAGAGAATCCCAATGAGAATACTCGCCCCAAATACGAGCAGCACTGCGGCAAGGTATCCACCGATCGGAACGGAAGTCCCTGAGGTGGTCTTCCACGAAGGAAGCCAGGTCGAGGCAATTCCCGAACCGACGAGAATCAGGCCCAACCCGTGTTTTCTCAAAACAGATAGTCCCCCACCCTGTGTCCCACGCCGAATCGCATGGGCGGGTGGAGTCAGCGAAGCATCCCGAGCCGGTATCGCAACAGCGATGAGGCTGGCGATGAGCCCGAAAGCGAGGCAGAAAACAATCTCTCTCCACTCCAGGGTCACTGCAGTTGTCGTGGTGCGGTAGTAAAGGGTATTCACCGTTTTGGCGATCGCCCCGACCATTGCAGTCGCGAGGAGGCGGCCGAGGAATACCCCGATCAGGGCACCTACAGTGCCTAGCAAAACACCTTCCAAGATCCAGGCTCTGCGAATCTGCTTCGGCGTCACCCCAAGCGATCGCAGGGTCGCAATCTCGGCGCGACGTTTTACGACAGCAGCTTCCATCGCCTGGAGAATGAGATACATGCCCACGAGTAGCGCGAGTCCCGACAGGATCGTGAGATTGAGGCGGAAAGCACCGCTCATTTTCGTAACAGACGATTTCCGATCACTCGGCGTTTCGAGGAGATAGCCTTTTTCCTGCGACCAATCCCAGATCGTGGCAAGCGCATCCTTTTTCATCTGATCCTTCGTCGGTCCAGGCGGGGCTCGAAATTCGACGCGGGAAATGGCTGTCTCAGCTTGCGCCAGACTTTGCAGTCCGGGGAGATCGAGCAGAACAAGATGATCCGGAACGGGAACTCGATTGGGATCTTCCGGCAGGATTCCCTTTATATTCAGATCAACAGCGCGGTCATTGACAACGATGGAAACCGTCTCGCCCTGCTCGACATCGAAGCGTTTCGCAAAAGCTGCTCCTACGAAACCCACGTCGGAACGCCCCAGCACACTGTCTCCCCCCGAAGATGCCACGGCGCCACCTCCGAATGTCGACGACTCTCCATCCGTATAGCTGGCTGCGTTTTGCAAAGCGACGAGATCAGCACCAACGAGCCGAAGCAGATCCTTTTCTTCTCCTTCCCCAATGGCGGCAGAGATTTCGAGAACGGGGAAAATCCCGATGGCATAATCACCAGCTGTCTCTCTCAATTCCAACAAGACGGCTTCATCGAGCATCCCGGCGCGCGGCCGCAAGATCGCATCGCTTTGCCCCGCGATCGACTCGGTGAACATTCCGAACCCAGAAACGGCAGCTTTGTTGGCGAGGTGAATGGAAAGAAAAACAGCAACGCCGAGAGCGAGGATCCCGACGAGGACAGCCGTGAGCCTCGGCTCCTGCTTCCAATGTCGCCAGATGATCTGGGACCAGAGGAGTCGGCTGACTGTTGCGTCACCGGGAGTTTGCCTCGCTTCCGGATTCATTCGTTAGACGCGTGCAAAGGGCCTTCAATCTGACCATCTTTCATTTCCAGGGTCCGCCCGCAGATCCGGGTGACCTCATCGCTATGGGTGACCAGTAACATGGCTACTCCGTGGCGTTCACTAATCAATTCCAGCAGGTCGAGAATGGCATCTCCGGTTGTGGAATCAAGATTTCCCGTCGGCTCGTCCGCGAGGATAAGGCGGGGGTTTGTGGCAATGGCCCGTGCGATGGCAACGCGCTGCATCTCGCCGCCGCTCAGTTCATGGGGCATTGCATCGGCGCGGTGAGTCAGACCAACTTCTTCGATCAACTCGGCAACACGAGCATCGCGATCTTTTTCCTTTTCCCCGACCAATAGCAGGGGGAACGTTATGTTTTCGCGAGCGCTGAGGGTCGGTAAAAGTTGAAAAAATTGAAAGACGGTGCTGACCGTGGTCCTGCGCAATTGGCAAAGGCCTTCCTCATCGAGTCCCGCAAGATCCTGCCCTCCCACGAGGATTTTTCCTCCATCGATGCGGTCGATACCCCCGACGCAATTGAGCAGAGTACTCTTCCCCGAGCCCGATGGCCCCATCAATGCGGCCCGTTCTCCGGGCTCAAGAGACAGCGAAACACCCCTGAGCACCGGATTTTCACCGTAGGATTTTGTGACCTTGGAAACTTGCAGGGCTTTCATTTTACTTCACGGTAGGGTGTTACGACGATAAACAAACCTCGGACCGTTTGAGAATTTCACAAATTATCGAATGACCGAAGTATTCAACTGATCTCGTTTCCCAACTGATAGCAAGACCGATGCCCCGCTTTCCCATCCACATGCCGCAACTTGGAGAATCCATGGCTGAAGCCACGGTTCGCGAAATCCTGATCGCTTCCGGCGACACGGTATCCGCCGACCAGAACATTTTCGAAGTCGAAACCGACAAGGCGATGATGGAAGTCACGACGCCATGCAGCGGGACGATTTCTGAAATCGTAGCGGAGGTCGAAACCAGCTACGCTGTTGGATCCCCCCTCGCCTACATCGAGGCAACCGAAGAAGACGCCACCCGAGCCGGCCTCGTGAAGCCAAATGACACGAGCCTCGCCGAAGAAGAATCACCGTCCGGCTCTGACGACGAAGGTCTTCACTTCAAAGTCGACGAGGAAAACATGATCGACACCTCGAAGCCGGCTGAAGAAGACCACTCGGTCAAACCTACTGTCGATGGCAGTCTGCCCGTTCCGATTCGCTCCAGCGTCTATCTTAGTCCGCGGATGAGACACCGCATGGACGAGCTTGGCCTCAACTCTGCAGACCTCGCCGGCCTTCCCGGGAGTGGTGCAGGAGGACGAGTTACGGTCGAAGACTTTGAGAAATTCATTAGTGAGCTGGAGCAACATCGCATGACCGACGCATCGCCGATGCGGATTGCGGTTGCTGACTCGATGCGCCGAAGCTGGACTCGTCCACTCGCTACGGTGACCGTGCCAATCATCATGGACGAAGTGCTCGCCCATCGGAAATCGGTCGATCCCAAGCCTGGTGTCACGCTCTACGCAATGCGCGCTCTCGCAATCGCTCTTTCTGAAAACACCGCCGTGGCAGGCCGACTGATCGGAAACCGCATCGTTCACCCGAATGCGATCGATATCGGATTTGCGGTCGAAGTAAACGATGGCGTGCTCGTCCCCGTGATTCGCGACGTCGAACAGAAGTCGCTTCAAGAGCTGCGGGCTCCTTACGAAGAACTAGTCCGCAACGGACAGGACAGAAAGCTCGCCCCCGAAACGACCGGAGGCGGAATCGCCACGGTTACCAATGTCGGTCCTTTCGGCATCACCGACGCCACCCCAATCCCACTGCCCGAGCAAAATCTCGTGCTCGGTCTCATGGCTGGTCGGAAGATTCCCACCTGGGATGGCGAAAAAGGAGAATTCATTCCCCGAATCGAGTCGAATTTTATCCTCAGTTTCGACCACCGCATCCTTGATGGCGGCGCCGCTGGTCGACTCCTACAACGCATCGGGCAACTGCTCCAGAACCCTTCGGAGCTGTAGAACCAACTATTGATCCGGTTGGGGCGGAGGAGGCGGCAGCTCAAACTCGCCCTTCACATAGTCTCGCCACATCTGGGAGATCTCCAGCGTGGGGATAAAGGTTTCGCCTGGACCCGGCAATTCGTCGGCCGACTCTACTTTACGGGTTTCCCCTGTCTTGACCACTCCGATGTATCCTTTGGATCGGTCGATCTCTTTGATCTTCGGCGGCTCTGGTTTCTCCGGTTCTTCCGGCTTCTTATCCTCTTCTTTTTTCTTGTCGTCCCCTTCCTCGTCTGACTTTGGCTCGGGCGGAGGATCAGAGACTTTATCCGGAATCCGAAGCTCAATCAGTTCTTTGAGAACCTCCCTCGCAAAATGCTCTGATAAATGGTCGATTTCAGAACGACCGCGATATTCCATCGCATTCATCCAGTTCAGCGGCATGGAATTGTGATCCTCGAATACCTTTTTCGGAACGTCCTCGGACTTCCAAATTTCATGCTTGTTGCAGTATTGCCCCCAAGCCAACACCAGCGGCACTTTCGCAGAAGCTTCGGTTGGGTCGGCTTCAAAGAAAGCCCCCTTGACCGCCACTCCCGCCATCACTCGTTCCGGTTTCCACTGGGTAAAGCTGTAGCAAAGCGCAGCTCCCACGCGGCCGGTCCCATATATAGCAATCGGAAGGTCTACGATGTCCGGATTGCCGATTTTGACGGCCAAATCATTTATGGCATTCAGAATCTGTTCTCCGCTTCGTTTGTCTGCAAATCCGAAGTCATCCATCTTCTCAATTTCAAAAGTGGCTTCGTCATACCCGTATTCGTAACAGAGCAGAGCCAGTTGGTATTTGTTCTGAAATTCCCCCCATTCTCCGCCGCCTTTCTGGTGGCCCATCAGGAAACGGAAGGAATTGCCGTCGTCCCCTTTCGCGATCAGCAGGATCCCACGTGGCTTTCCCAGTGGCATCTGAAGGAGAAACTGGACTCCTCCCGCCCTCACGTCAGCCCAACCGGGCCAGCGTCCTTTTGGTGCCACGGGAGTATTTGGTTTTCCCTCGGCATGCTCCATGCCTTCCGGAGCGAATGTGCCCAGATTGATATCGATCGTCTTACCTTCTCTCGTCAGTTCATAGGCCGAATAGACGAGCGCGTTTTCGTCTTTCAGAGCGGTCAGATCAAGCTTTTCCCAGCGAATCGGAATCAGGTCGCCATCGGGTTCCATCTGAACCATGATCCCCCCTTTTCGCGCTTCCTTGATCCCCGCAAAGTTAACCTTGCGTCCATTTGCCCCCGTCAGGGTGATCGCGTCGGTAAGGTGAGAAAAGAGAAGCAGGACTGCGACCGAGAGTATACAAGAGAAACGACTGCGACCGGGTAAAAAAAGAATATTGTCGGCACTCATAGCAATAGATCCCTAAAAATGTATCACGGCAGCCACTCACTAAACAAGCCTGATCTGCGCGGTGAACCGCTGCTGAATGCCGCAATTCTGAGTAAATTCGGCGCTCTCAGATTGAACTGCTCATATATTGCGGTCCGGTCTACGTTATTTTCCCAGGGTTAAAAAAGAACTTCTCGCTTGAAATGTTGTCAGATTTCGAGAGAGCCGAGACAACAGCGACAATGTCGTTGTCTTTAATTATTGATGACTTCGGGGTGTCGCTGTCCTTCCGAGGAAATAACATGAAAAAACTATTCTCATTGCAGCCATCTCCGTGCTCACGCTCGGGGAAAGCCTTTTCTTTGTAACGCTCCCGTTTCCTTACCCCTTTAACTTGGGGAGCATCTCCTCAACGAAGAGTGTAAAATCTCACCCCTTGCCTTGCTTTATTTCAAATCAAAAGGAATGGACTCCTCCTTTAAGGCCCGGGCCCGAATTTCTTTTCCCATGAAAAAGCCGCTCTCCTAAAATCGGATGGCGGCTTTTTCTTTCCGGCGAAAGGGTTCTCGCGTTTTCAGTATTTTGCTTTTGTGATCAGCCGCACACAATTCTTTTCGTCTTCATCGAGTGTGGAAACAGCGATAAACTGGGCCGTGTGGCGGTAGGTCCCATTCCGATTCTTCTGTCGGGATCGGATCGGCTTGATTTCCATTTCGATAGCTTCAACCTCTGCCGATACCATTTCACCGCTCGTGGTCGTACCCGCAACCACTGCGGCAGTAATATTGGCGGCTGTGGGAGAAACGGTGCGATACTTGACCCGATCTTTCCGGGTCTTGCGTCGCAGAGTCCGTCCGGCACCAGTCGTGTTGTAGATGTCGTCGCCGGAAAGGCTAAAAATGAGAGCGATTTTTCATCATGACACATTTAGCAACTCGATCATGACAGCTTTATGAATGAAAAGATGACAAAGTTGTTATTTTTCGCACTCAGTTCATCACCGCAATCCCAAAGCCACTCGCGGGTTACGCGAAAACACCTGATCAACCTCCCCAGCCGTAAAGCCGAGATGCTCACGCAAATTCGCAGCCACCTCGTGGGCTCGCACGGTAGATCCGGCCAGATTCAGTGATCCCGGGCGCCGGGCCACGCCCTGCTCATCGACTTTGACCGGCGCGCCCGACAGTTCGTAGGTTCCAGGGCCCAATCCGGAAGCAAGAATCGCGTCTGTCGTGGCGATCACTTTTTCTTTGCCGACGAGATCGATGTAATTTCGCAGCGCGAACCACGGCACATGAAATCCATCAATGATGAATCCGACCCAGAGCTGGCCTTGCAGCGAAAGAACGCGCTGAACGAAGTTTTCGTGCCTCGGCAAGTCGACGGGACAGCCGTTCCCGAGGTGAGTAATCATGGAAAGCCCCGCGTCGATGGCGCGCTCCAACGTCTCGAGGTCCGGATCGCAGTGCCCGGCAGACACTGTCACACCCGACTCGGAGAGAAATTTCGTCGTCTTCGCACCTTCGTCGTTCTCTGGAGCAAGGGTGATCAATCGAACGAGGCCACCACCTGCATCTAGCAGCTGCTTCGCATCATCGACCGTCGCAGGAGAAACTGCTGAGGCCGGATGCGCCCCGACGTAGCCTTCGCGCGAACTGATGAAGGGCCCCTCGACATGAAAACCTGCGACCATTTCCGCGATAAGATCATCGCTCTCGCGAATCTTGCCCCAGTTTTTCAGCTTTGCTGAGAGTGCATCGACCGTGTCCGTGATCATCGTAGCAAGGATCTGATCCATCCCGTCACTACGCATCGCTTCGCAAGCTGTCCGAACCTGCTCAACAGTGAGATCAGCCGAACAAAAGTCTACGCCTGCATAGCCATTTACCTGGAGATCGAAGTAACTCATTTTTCTCACTCTGCCACGACTACAGGCGCTTCGGGAAGAGCATTGAGAAACGTTTTCCCGTATCGCTTCGTTAAAATTCGATTGTCGAGCAGCACGACCATTCCCTCATCTTCCCCGCTTCGGATCAGGCGCCCGACGCCCTGGCGCAGCTTCAGAATTGCCTCCGGGACACTGTATTCCATGAAGGCATTGCCGCCATTTTCTTCGATGTGCTCCAGCCTTGCCTGCGTCAGGGGATGATCCGGAACCGCAAAGGGCAATCGGGTGATGATCACATTCGTGAGCGCTTCTCCCGGCACATCGACGCCCGTCCAGAAGCTATCCGTCCCGAAAAGCACGCTTGAGGTATCTTTCTTGAACTCCTCGATAATCTGCCCCCGCGATTTCCCCCTGCCCTGAACCAGCAGTTGGATATCTTCGTCATCAAAAAAGTCGAACATCTCATCCGCGACGCGTTGCAGCAGCGAGTAGCTCGTAAAAAGAACGAAAGCGCTACCCTTCGACTCTTTCACAAAATGCCCAATCCATTTGATGAGCGACTCTTCGTAGCCCTCTTCGTTCGGCAAAGGCATCGACTTCACGAGATGGATCTTCATCTGCTCGTCGTAAAGAAACGGACTCCCGATCTGCAATGCCTCTGCCTCCTGCGCTCCCACCCGATTCCGAAAGTAACCAAGATCCCGATCACCAATCCCCAGTGTCGCGCTTGTAAAAACCGCAGGACGATTCCGCTCGAAAAAGACTGGGCGCAGCAGTTCTGAAACATCGACCGGTGCCGCATTCAGGCTGATCGATTCCCGGTCGCTCTTCTCCACCCAGTAGACCAGCCCGTCTTCACTCTGATCGAGAAACGTCGCCAGCGCTGCACGAGCATCCGCCATCCGCCGCGCCAGCTCCGCCAGTTCATTCTTCACCGACTCATTCGCGAGATCAGCTACGGTCCGGGCGCGTCGTCCAACTTCGATGAGACCGGCACCAAGAATGTCCTCCACCAGCTCCGGCTCGCGAACGCGAAACTCCCGTCCGTATTCGCCCCAATGACACGTGTGCTCGACCTCCTCGAAAAACTCGTCGATATCGTCGAGCAACTTCATCACCGCGCGCCGCCCCTGGCTGTCTCCCGTCAGGGCAAACAGTCCCTTCTTATTTTTCGGGTTAAAAAGTCGATGCAGATCAAACTTCATTCCGATCTGCGAAATCGACATTCCGAGCTGACGCGCTGCCACCTGCTCAAGAGTGTGGGCCTCATCAAAAATCAGAAAATCACCCGCGAAGAGAAAGCCCTCGCCCGATTCATTGAACTCCGACTGGCTGTTGAGAAGGGTAAAGAACAGCGTGTGATTCACCACCAGTAGATCCGCTTCCGCGACGAGTTTCTTGGTCTCCTGATAAAAACATTTTCCCGACGGGCCGCATCTCCGCGGCGTGCAGGCGTGCGATTCGCTGGCAACCTGAGACCAGACTCGTCCGGACGGGACAAAATCGAGATCGCTCAGCGTTCCATCATCCGTGTGCTGTGCCCATTCCCAGATCGCCTTGATTTCCTCCAACTCCGAAGACGAAAACATGTCTCCCCCACCCGACATCGCACTCTGGAGACGCTCCGGGCAAAGATAGTTGCGTCGGCCTTTCAAAAGCAAAGCCCGAAACGGCTCATCGAGAACGGTCCGCAGCAGCGGGATATCTTTTTCGATCAGCTGCTCCTGGAGATTGATCGTGTGGGTCGAGACGATTGCTTTCCGCCGCTCCGAGATCGCCTTCTTCACCGCCGGAGCCAAGTAGGCCAGCGATTTTCCGACCCCCGTTCCCGCTTCGACGACGAGAGGGCGTTCCTCGTCGAGAGCCTCTCCTACTGCGACTGCCATCTGCTGCTGCTGGCGGCGATACTCAAAATCCTTCAGCCCGGACAAAGCTCCGCTCTCTCCGAAAAATTCGGAAGCATAGTTCGCCAGCGATTCAGAAGGCTGGCCCAGTTCGGAGAGGGCAATCACAACTCGCAAGACATCCGATCAAACCCTGTTCAATGCAACACCAAAGAGGGCCCGCTGCATTAATTGAACGCGAGTATGGTCCCACATTCAAAGCAGAGCGAGAAGCAGAACCAAACATCAGAAGAGTAATCGTGCCATATATTTCCAAAAGAGTGGTCTGATGCTGGGAAGTAAGCAAAGCGCCAAGCATTGCATCAAGGCCGATCGGGGGCCTCTTTATTGAGACAGTGCCCCACGCCGGAGTCATACTCGAACATGCCAGCAACACGGAAACATTCGCCGTTCCACAGACGATCCAATCGCCTTTTATCCAGTGGGGAGAGCTCCCGCATACCGGACCCAAGAATCCGCCTCTCTGCTTAACGTCGAAGGCCTGCCACCCGCTACTGGGGGCGTCCCTCCGGTTTTTGTTTAGATTTCTCTTTACCCTCAGGCTTCGATTTCGAGCCGGTAGCGGGTTGGTCAGCGCCGCCTTGCTCTGCTGGCTGGTTATCTGGCACTGAAAGTTTTTGAGGAAATACTATTTCTGCCCAGATCGGCTTGTGGTCAGACAAAGGCTTCCCAAGTTCGATTATGCCTCCGTCTGCTGCCCGAGTTGCTGACAGTTTCTTGTACAAAATGTGATCGATTACACCGAGATTTTTTTCGGGGTTCTGAGCGTTGTAGGTAAACTCCTTGGAGACATCGATCTTCAGATCGTTCCACGTTGTCTTAAATCCAGCCCGCTCGACCGTTTTCATAGCAGCGTCGCCAATGTTGTTATTGAAATCCCCAACGACGATAACCCTCTCAGTTTCCTCCGCATGTAGAACCTTGGTGGCAAGGCTATGCGCATGGCCATCATCTGCGCGCGATTTGCAGATATGCAGCGAGTAAAACGCGAATGTAGCACCACCAATTTCAGTTGTAGCTCTGACAACTGATGCGGGATTCCAGCCGCGCCCCGTGAGCGTGTATTCTTCAGAACTACCTACCATTGTCCTGCTGAGAATCGACTTGTATTTGTCCTTGTGGTTTGCAGATGAAACCTTGCCTACATAGCTGTGCTTCATTTCCAGAACTCTGCCCACGCGAGCAGTCCAGTCGCCACCTGGAACTTCACTGAACCCAATAATGTCCAAGTTGTATGGTTTGAGCATCTCCCCAACTTGTTCGGGGGTCGTGCTCCTGCCGAACTCAACGTTATAACAGGCAACGCGAACACGTATGGGCTTATCTTCTCTTAGGCTGACGTGAGGGTCCTTGAAACTGATCTGTCTCCGATCACCGTGCTGAATGTGTTCGCTGTCGATGCAGTGCAACTCTAGGTCAGCGGAAGCCTCAGTGAGCTTCATATCGACCCAGCCATGCGCATGGCCTTTCCCAAAATAATAACTGACCGCCGGTTGGTTTATGAGATGGAGATGGTCGAATCGATCATACTGCCACTCATGCGTGTGACCATAGAAATAGGCCTTGGCGTGTTTTCTTTCGGCAAGAAGTTTCAACAGAGATGCCCCATCTTGCATGCCCTTGATGGGACGCACGCCGCGGTTAGGATATGGGTTGAAGTGACCAAAGATGAGAGTTGGCTTATCCAGTCGTTTATCGAGTTGTTCCGCGAGCCAGCTCAACTGTTCCTCTCCCAGAACTCCTTTTCTTCCTGAATCCAATAGTATGAGGTTCGCGTGGGGCAGTTCAATCACGCCAGCCTGAACGCCCATTTGCTCTTTCTTCAGGAAAGGCAGCAATCTCCAAAGGTTTCCGCGATTGTCATGATTTCCAATCGTCACATGAACTGTGATGCCTGCCGCACGAATTGGTTCAACCAGCCTTAACAACTCTTTGTACTCAGCTTCTGTGCCTCTGCTGAGAGCACAGTCACCATTGATGATAAGGTGAGCCGGCCGAGGTTCAAGTGCGATGACGCTCTTGCCCGCCTCTGCCAGGCATTCCGCAATATGCACGCTTTCGTGCTCGCCCTCTTTGACGGGTGAACCAGGCCACTTCGTCCCCGGGTAAATCTGATCTGGATCGGCACTGATGTGCGTATCAGCAAGCAAAGCAACTCGGTTCTGATCCAACTCAGAACCTTCGCTATCCTCAGGGGCGCCTAACGCACGAGAGTTCACCATCGCCGTACCGCCAAGCGTGATCGAGCCCTTGATGAATTGACGACGAGTGATCGGTGGAAGAATGATTGGCATGTTGAAGTTTCCTTATGGTCTAAAGCCTAAGGTGTATCAATGTTCATATTCTAATGGACGGTCGAAGAGCAGAGCAGAGCAGAGCAAGGTAGCGAATTCG
>Ga0181574_10000260_pt1 | contig 48426 bp, 38 predicted proteins | sample 101ome_24_FD_145600 | JGI IMG/M metagenome (GOLD analysis project Ga0181574, IMG submission 145600) | Coastal salt marsh microbial communities from the Groves Creek Marsh, Skidaway Island, Georgia - 101410AT metaG (spades assembly) | ecosystem: Environmental > Aquatic > Marine > Intertidal zone... | reverse complement strand
ATTCCAGAACCTGCAAAGTTGAAACAATCATGCCTGGTTTAAACTGCTCGAGCATCATCAGTGGCATGCCGACTCCGGCCGTATAGGTTTCCAGTGCAGCATAGGCTTGCGTATCCAGCACATCCTTAAGTGTTCGGCCGTCACTGTAAGTGAGCTGTTGCAGCATTTGCGCCTGCACACTGAGGTCATTCATGGACGAAATATCCGTTTCAAAAAACACTTCTGATGAACCCTCGTAAGCTTGGTCAAACTCTTCGGGCAAAGGGTAGTCCTCTGGGCGCAACAGGTGGACCGTCCCGCCCAGATAGACCGTGCTTTCACCGTCGGTGACCCGCCACACCGGGGCGTCCGCCCAGGCTCCGGGGGCGAACTGCAGCAGCGCAATGGTTAGCATCAAGGCGAAAGGAATTGAGGGTTTAACCGCACGTCTCATTAACAGACCTCAGCGAATTTACAGGCATTGGGGTTAAAGGTAGCATGCTCGATCATCGCATGACAGTTCCCCCAATCAGACTCTTCAAGCGGTCACAGTATGGCAAAACTTCTGTTCCGAATGCGCGACGTGCCTGATGACGAAGCAGAAGAGGTTCGCGAACTTCTGACGCAGAACGAAATACCGTTCTTCGAGACCTTTGCGGGAAATTGGGGGATTTCTATGCCGGGTCTCTGGCTGGTTGACGAACAGCAATTTGACGAGGCCCGCGCCCTGCTCGATGAATATCAGGAAGTCAGAAGCACGAGAGTCAAATCTCAGTATCTAAAGCAAAGAGAACAAGGCGAGATCAGAACGTTCTGGGAAAGCTTCCGCGCCGAACCGGTGCGATTCAGCGTGTATCTTGGCCTTGCAGCACTCGTGCTCTTTTTGTCACTGAGGTTCTTTGTGTCATTTTAAGGCGGCAAAAGCATCGGACAGCCCGGTTTTCCGTTGCGACAAACCCTCCCTGAATTACAGCAAATACAAAAGTCGCGCCCCAGAAAAGCGCCCCGGGGCTGATCGCTTGCCTCTTATACTATCCTCTCATCAAGCACCTTCTTGATACCTCAGAGCTTTTCAGAGTCTTTCAGGGCGTTGCAGAAATGCGTCTTAGGTTTTTCTCCGGACAAGCCGCTTTACTCAGTCACATCAGTGTTATATAACGAGACAGTCGAGTGTTAGCGGTTCTAACAGGGGGAACTTCCTAACACCCTTTGCTACCCTGGAATCGAAAGGAGGTGATCCCATTAGTAGTCAATCTATTAGGGGAGCCTCCGGTTATCTAGTCTAGTTAGCCTGGTCTATCTGACTTGTATAGCTGGAGGGGACTCCGCACTGTCGGTGTCCTTAGCTCCCATACGTAGAAGGTCCCATCGTCGTTTTGTCTGTGATTGCTGCAGGTAAAATGGCGGTGGGATTTTTTTAACAGCTGCAATCTAGCGGGCCCCGAGGTAGCTTCTGAGTCTCGGCGGAAAGGCTCTTTCAGTCAGCATCTGTCGTACCTGCCACTGCTCCTCCTCTCCCATCTGCCGCAACAAACAGATCTCTCCTGATTCCATCAGCGCGATGGGTACTCCTCCCCGATAAAGCACCCGATTACCCGCCAGGCGGGCAAGCTTTCGGGTAGGCAAAATCAGGTTGATCAAATTCGCAGGATCAGTAGCCGACAGACAGTAATGTGAAGCGGGCGCCGACGTTTCACGGACGTTCTTCAGTTTCCGCAGGCTGTCGATCGTCTCTGAAAAAGCAAATTGCTCGCCGCCGACACCGGAGATAAAACGGCCGCCCCGAACAGTGCCCTTGAGCTCCATCCTTCGGTAGACGGCCAACAATGCCCTCCAGGGCGGTGCCAGAGACTCTTTTTCAATGAGCGCCCGGAAGACCACACCCCAACGCTGCAGGTAAATTATGGCCAGGCGCTCCATTTGCTCATCATCAAGCCCGACCTCACCGCGGGGGTTCCGCTGTGCGTTGGCTCCGCTGAAGGTTTGCAACAGTGACCAGCGACCCGCATCCTCAAGCCCGAACATGGCTTTTCGGCTTCCTTTGACGGAGACGCTCGAGCGATTTTGAAGCGGTGTCAGCAGCGCGCGTAACCCGGTAAACGAGTCGCTGCAAACCTTGCCCAGGCGGACCAGCTCTGCCAGACCGTCTTCCAATTGCGATTTACGCAAATCCGTTCGGCTTTGTATCTGATCGAGAAAGCTCGCTCCAAATGCCAGCAGATCGGCCTCGATACGATTGGCCGCGTCAGAGAGCCCCTGTGTCTGATTGTCCGCAGTTTGGGTCTCTGCCAGAATTTTCCAGATGTCCTGATTGGCCCTGGCAAGTAAGCTGACTGGCGTACTTTTGACCGGACCGGCACTCCGTTTACGCTGGACTGGCACCCTTCTCTGTTTTTGGGAGGGTTGCGATGCAGGTAGCAGATATCGCCCCCAGACCACCTTGCCGCTGATACACATCGCATCAAGCCATGCCGGTTCATAGTCAGGAATTCTTGCCGGAAAAATATCCGATTCCCAGCTCACCGCGGGCGCCGAGCTGCCATCAAGAATATTGAGAGTGTTGTACAACCGGGTCTGACCATCCAGACCTGATTCCAGAGGATGATCATCAGGACGAATCGGCAGCAGCTGCTGATGCTCGAACAGGAATTCGGTGAAAACCGCCAGTGAAACTGGCTTGATTTTCTTTTTATGCTGGTCGATCGTATATCGATGAATCCGCTGCAGAAGCCTGCGCTCACACCACTCTGTCGGTGGCGTTTTCCCGGTTGCCACAACAGCTGCCTGACTCACCGGAGTGAACTGGCCCTGAAAAGCGAAGCCTTCCACCTCAAGAGCCAGCAAAGCCTGGTCCACATCAGATTGCGGCAATGCCAGCTCCCCGGCAAGACGCTCTGCGGTAACAGGCCCCAAGCATTCCAGGCGTCCACGGATAATCTCACGCAGCGCATCAGCGTTTTCCCAGGTTTCTGAGTGCAAGACCTCTGGCACCGGCAACTTGCTCAGCTGCTCCGGAAAAACCGCCCTGAATCGCGGCAGCTGTTCAGTTGCTACCCACAGCGGATTCGCCAACTGCGTCAACAGTGAGATGCGGCCTGCATCCGTCAGAGTCTGACGCCATGCTGGCTGAGCGATGCTGTCAAATTCCTGCGGCAGAACAAATCCGGCGCTTAACAGCGCATCATGCAGCTCTTCAGCGTTGCCCACAGACGGCCAGGCCTCTTCCCGAACCCGCTGAATCGCTTGCTCATCAAGCAGGCTGAAATCTTTTGCCTCCGCCGGATCTGCCCATCTGCGATTGCGAATCGCGTTCGTTCTACGCTCTTCAAAGGGCGCATCATCAAGGAACGCATAGGGTCTGGCGTTGATAATCTCTTGCGCGAAAGGCGAAGGCTCACGAAGATCTTTCGCGATCAGGGTCAATTCTTTGCCCTCTATTGCCGCAATCAGCTGTTCCAGTTCATCAATGTCCATGGCCTCGGTCAGGCAGTCGTGAATCGTCTGATTCACCAGTGGATGGTCTGGCACCTCCCTTTGGCCGGTAATGTTTTCCTGGCAGGCAATCTGGTCGGGAAAGACATGGGCTACAAGATCCTCTGCATCCATACGCTGGAATTGTGGCGGGACACGCTTACCTGCCCGATTGCGTTGAATAGCCAGAGAACGGGTAGCATTCCATCGCCAGCGCACTTCAAACATTGGCGCATCCAGCATTGCCTGAATCAGGGTATCTCGAACCGTTGCCGTCTGCAGATAGCGATAGACTTCATCAAGAGGGAAGCTGTGAACAGAACCAAGCGAAATAACGATGCTGTCTTCGTTAGCTGCTGCCTGGAGTTCAAAGTTAAATGACTTACAGAATTTTTTCCGCAACGCCAGTCCCCAACCCCTGTTCAAGCGACTGCCAAAGGGGGAATGAATGACCACATGCATGTCCCCAACCTCGTCGAAAAAACGCTCCATCACAAGCGTGTCCCGGCTTGGCATTACGCCAAGCGCATTCATGCCGCTCTGCAGATACTCAACCAGCTGTGAGCTGGCACTGCGCGGCAGGGCAACCGAATGCTCCAGCCAGCGCTCGGCAGCAGCAGCCGATTCATTCACGAGCAGGCTCGCGATCTGGTTTCTCAGTTTCGAGACTTGCTCAGACAGCTCCCGGGTTCTGCCCGGGCCTTCGCCAAACCAGAATGGGATAGTGGGCTGTAATCCTTCTGCATCCCGGACCCGGACTTTAAGACCGTCAACTCTGAGCATTTGCCAGGCATGGGTCCCCAGGGTAAAGACGTCTCCGGGTGTAGCCTCAAGCGCAAAGTCCTCATTAAGCGTCCCGACAACCGTGTCATCCGGATCCAGCACCACCTGATAATCGAACATGTCGGGAATCGCTCCCCCGTTAGTCAGGGACACGAGATTGGCTCCGCGTCTGGTATGCACCTTCCTGTTGATGAGATCCAGATGGAGATAGGCGCCACGCCGCCCTCTTCTTGTTGAGTAGCCTTCCGCGAGCATTTTGATGAGCGTTTCAAATTCGGCTTTAGTCAGATTTCGGTAAGGGTAGGCATTGACGAACAGCTCAAACAGCTGTTCAAGGTTCCAGCCTGTCGGCTCTGTTCCATCCTGTGTCGATAAACCGGGCGATGACACCTCCGCGACGATTTGCTGAGCAAGAATGTCCATAGGTTTTTCGGGCATGACGATCTGGTCAAGCTCACCCGCCTCGATGCCCTGCAGTAATGCCGTCGCTTCAACCAGGTCATCCCGGGTCAGCGGAAACAGAATGCCCTTGGGTGTGCCGTGCACCGAGTGCCCGCTCCTTCCTACCCGCTGCAGGAATACGGCGATACTCTTTGGAGAAGAGAATTGCACGACCAGATCGACCGATCCGACATCGATACCCAGCTCCATTGATGCCGTGGCTACCAGCACCTTGAGATCTCCCTTCTTGAGACGCTGCTCTGCATTGTGGCGGTGGTCTTTACTCATGCTGCCATGGTGGGAACAGACACTGGCATCCCCCAGCCGTTCACTCAGTGCCAGAGCCAGCCGCTCGGACAGCCTTCTTGTGTTGACGAAAATCAGTGTGGTTTCATGGGTATTGATCAGAGTGACCAGACGCTCGTAGAGCTCTTCCCAAACCTCATTGCTCATGATTGCGCTCAGAGGAGAGCCCGGCACCTCAATGCGGAGGTCTCGCTTGCGACGGAAACCGGAGTCCACGATGTCGCATGCTATGGCCTCTTCTTGTAACCCGGCTGCGCCAATCAAATACCGAGCAACCATCTCAATAGGTCGCTGGGTCGCCGAAAGGCCGATTCTCTGGAGGTGCTGGCCAGTGCTTTTCCTGCACAGCAATTGAAGCCTCTCCAGGGAGAGCGCGAGATGTGAGCCTCGTTTATCACCCAGCAAAGCGTGAATCTCATCGACGATTACTGTAGACACAGTGGCAAGCATGGCGCGACCACTGGCACTGGTGAGCAACAGATAAAGGGATTCCGGAGTAGTAACCAGAATATGCGGTGGATGCCTGGCCATCTTCTGGCGCTCACTGGCTGGCGTGTCGCCCGTTCTCACGCCAACCCGGATGTCGACCGGAGGCAGGCCCAGTAAATGCACCTGCTCGGCAATACCGTCCAGTGGTTGATCGAGGTTTCGCTGGATGTCGTTACTGAGCGCTTTCAATGGGGACACATAAAGAATGTGGACCCCTTCTTCCAGCTGATTGTTTAAGCCTTTCTGAAGCAAATCATCAATCGCGCCATAAAAGGCAGCCAGTGTTTTTCCGCTCCCGGTAGGCGCGGAAATCAACGTATGACGACCGGCCTTGATAGCCGGCCAGGCATTCGTCTGTGCAGAGGTAGGTGCCCCGAATGTTGCCCGAAACCAGTTCTGGCTTGCAGGGTGGAATTGCCGTAGAGCGGATTCTGCTGACATCTTGGTGCACCGGGCAAAGCGCCGATTACTGTACAAAAATACAGGTTATTGAAGGTGGGGAAAATTTTCAAGACACGGGCTGAATTGACATCACCGGAGGCGCTGGCTAAGTTTACGAGCATGTCAGAAACAGACGACAACCTCGGAGCCGCGGAGAGTCTCGGTGCCCGTGCGCTTGACTACGGCCGGGCTGCCTGGCGGGAGAATAGACAGTTCCTGCTGCTGCTGAGCTGCATTGTGTTTTTCAAAAGCGCTATTGCCGACCTCAGCTCGATTTCCGGTGCCTCAATGCTGCCGACCTTGCTGGATGGAGACAAAGTCTGGGTGAACAAGCTCGCCTACGATGTGAAAATTCCTTTCACAGAAATTTCACTGGCTGAGCTGTCTGACCCCCAACGTGGTGACATTGTCATCATTGACTCCGAGCGCGCCGGCAAGCGGCTGGTCAAGCGGATAGTCGGGATCCCGGGCGATACGGTTTACATGCAGAACAACACGCTGGTGATCAATGGCGTGCCTGCCGTTTACGAAGTGCTGTCGCGCGACTCAGAGTCGATCATTATTTCCGAGCAGCTGCCTGAAGGGGCTCATCAGGCCCGCCTGTCGAGTCGGTACATCAACCGCTCCGGTCGCAGCTATGGGCCGAGCGTGGTGCCGGACGATCAGTACTTCGTACTCGGTGATAACCGGGATAACAGCGCCGACAGTCGAATTTACAGCTTCGTTCCCCGAAGCGAAATTATCGGACGGTCAAGCTCCGTAGTTTTCTCACTCGACAGTCAAAACAATTATCTGCCGCGAGGAGAGCGCTTTCTGGCGGGGCTGGAGTAATGAGAAAGCAGCCGGTAAGCCTGCACGCGGCGGTATCCCGGAGTCTCACGCGCCCCCACAGTTAACCAATTCAGCGGCCAACAAGGATTCCTATGAAACCTCTACTTCATCACAAAATCATCAGGCCGAGCAGCAAGGCACTGCTCGCTTTGCTGCTCTGCTTCACTGGCACGTCGCTGGCACAGGAATTTGTCTGGTCGCCCGACCTGCCTGCGGGCTCGCCGTTACCCGAATTACGCGCCCAAGACCAGCAGGGTGACCTTCGCAGTTTCGAAGATCTCAAAGGCGGGAACGGAATGCTGTTTATGCTCAGCCGTTCCTTTGACTGGTGACCTTACTGTAGAGCTCAGCTCGTGCAGCTGACAGATATTGCAGAACAATTTGAAGCCATGGGTGTGTCCGTGGTTGCAATGACATACGATTCAATTGAGATTCTTCGGGAGGTTGCTGAAGACGAGGGGATCGGGTTTACCCTTTTGCGTGATGAGGACATGACGCACGTGAACCGGCTGGGGATTCTCAACGACACGGACTATGAACCGGGGCAGCGCGCCTATGGGGTTCCCTATCCGGGCATCTTTCTGATTTCCAGTGATGGCATCATTCGCGCCAAATTCGCTGAAGAAAGCTATCGTGACCGGCCGGACTTCAGCGACATACTGGCTGCAGCGGCTGAACTCTAGTTGATCTAGTTGAGCCTCAGCCGGACCCGAGTTGGACTCTAGTCGAGCTCTTGTGCGGCCTTGAGCAGGCCGCTCACCGCAGCGGAAGCTAAGTGGTCTGAGCCGGTCTGCTGCGCAGTCCGGTCAGCGACACCGGCGGCTCTCGGGCGGTGTCCCATCGGCACCGGGTCTCACCTACCGTGCAATCTGCAGTCAAGTAGCAATTTACTTCAAGAGATCCAACCGGTTGAACCCTCTAACTCAAAGCCTGTTTTTATGACTTTGTTGCCCCAAAACCCAGCCTTTCTGCGAGCGAGGCGCAGTCACCTGATCGCCGTTGTCATTGCCGGACTGTTTGCTCAGATTTCTCTGGCTCAGAGTCAATACGAGATTCCCCGGACAACATCAAAACCGGTGATCGATGGAGAAATGGCCGCGCAGGAATGGGCTGACGCTCTGTCAATCAGTATTACTGTGGAGACAGAACCCGGAGAAAACCTGCCGGCCGAGGTCGCAACCGAAGGGCTCGTGATGGAAGACGGCGAGACGCTTTATGTGGCATTCATCGCTGAAGACCCGAGGCCTAAACAGATCCGCGCTTTTTATCGGGACCGGGACCTGCTCTGGGATGATGACTGGGTCGCAGTCATTCTGGACACATTTAACGATGAACGCAGGGCCTTCGAGTTTTATGTGAACCCGCTGGGCGTTCAGGCAGACGATATTTTTGATGATGTTAATCAACGCACAGACGAGGCCTGGGATGCCATTTGGGACAGTGCCGGACAAATCACCGAATCAGGCTACCTCGTTGAGATGGCGATTCCGCTCAAACAGCTGAGGTTCTCGCCTCAAGACGGCCCGCAAACCTGGGGGCTCAATTTACTGCGCTATTATCCCAGAGACCGAGAAACCAGCCTTTCGGTCGTCCCGGTTGACCGAAACGTTTCCTGTTACCTTTGCCAGATCTCCAAAGCCGATGGTTTTTCTGATCTTGAACCGGGCATCAACGTCGTCGCCATACCGACACTGGTTGCTGCCTCATCAGAGACTCGGAATCCGGCCGACGGCGAATGGCGCGGTGGAGATCCCGATCCGCAGGGCAGCTTCGATTTGCGTTGGGGAATTACGCAGGATACGTACTTGAATGCGACCCTCAACCCGGACTTTTCTCAAGTCGAGGCCGATGTGGCGCAGTTGGACATCAATCAGACTTTCAGCCTGTTTTTCCCGGAGAGAAGGACTTTTTTTCTTGATGGCGCCGACTACTTCGACACGTTCCGCAATCTGGTTTACACACGCAATATCGCCAGCCCGGAACACGGTGCCAAAATAACCGGCAAAAATGGTCCTCACACGTTCGGATTTCTGGCAGCCAACGATGAGAGCACCAGCTTTATCGTGCCGCGGAGCCTCAGCTCAAGAATTGCAACGCTCGCAGATGAGAAGAGCGATGTGGCCATCGCCCGCTACCGCTTTGATATTTTCCAGAATTCGACCGTTGGCGCACTGGTTACAAACCGCGAGGGCAACGGATATCGTAACCGGGTCAGCAGCCTCGACACCACATTACGGCCAACGGAACAGGACACCGTTTACCTTCAGGCAATGCACTCTGAATCCCAATATCCCCAGCAGATTCAGGACAATTTTGGTCAGGACGCAGAGCTCAGCGACAACAGTCTGGTCATCGAATATCAGCACAACGATCGCAACTGGGACTGGCGTTTCGGACACTACGATTGGGGAAAAGACTTTCGCGCTGATCTGGGCTTCATCAACCGGGTAGACTATATCTATCAGGTTGCAACCATCGGGCATACCTGGTGGTGGAGCGGCGACAGCTTCTTCAACCGCATTCGCTTTGCCGCTGACTATGATCGGACAGAAGACCAGTCAGGGCTGCTGCTTGAGGAAGAAACCGAATTCTTTCTGAACATGAACGGGCCACTGCAGTCATCTTTATTTGGTCTGTTTGGCGGTAGCAAAACCTACTGGAACGGGCAGTACTTCGACGAACAATTCAACAACCTCAACCTCAGTTTCTCCCCGGCGCCCAATCTCCAGCTCGGCATAAACATTCGGGTAGAAGACGTGGTGGATTTTGCCAACACACGGTTAGGTCACTCGAGACGGGTCCGGCCAGAGATTCGCTATCAGTTCGGCCGTCATCTCCAGCTTGACCTTGAGCACACCATTCAGAATTTTGACGTCGACGGCGGCCGCCTGTTTACTGCTGAACTGACCAATTTCCGGACAACCTATCAGTTCAATAACCGCAGTTTTCTGAGGGTCATCGTGCAACAGGATGACCGGGAGCGAAATCAGGATCTCTATACCTTCCCTGTACAAAGCCGTAACAGAGAACTGACCTCTCAACTGCTCTACAGTTATCGGGTCAACGCCGCGACCCGTTTCTTTCTGGGTTATTCCGATGCAGGATTTCAGGACGACAGTCAGGACAGCCTCTACCGCACCAACCGCACATTTTTCGCGAAATTCAGTTACGCCTGGCAACCCTGACCACACTTTCAGCGGCCCTCGCTCACCGGCCACTAACGCGTCACTTCTGCGGCACCGGTCACTGCGGCAGATCCCATTGTCCAGTGCAGCTCAGTCCGGCGGGGAAAGATGCTCTGCCGGGAAGCTGTTGTGATTTGCGTCAGGCACTTCAGCTCGGTTATCCCGGAACGCTGTCATTGCCCCTGACAGACAGGTAAAATGACCCTCACTAAACAATCTCGGGCCTCCTGCCGTGGGAAAACGCACTCCGCTTTATCAGCAACACCTCAACGCCGGCGCGAAAATTGTCGACTTCGCCGGTTGGGACATGCCGATCAATTATGGCTCACAGATTGAGGAACACAACCAGGTTCGTCACGCGGCAGGCGTATTTGATGTATCCCATATGACCGTCGTCGATGTGAGCGGGACTGAAGCGCAGCAGTACCTGCGCCATCTGCTCGCTAATGACGTTGCCAGGCTGAAAGAGCCGGGGCAAGCTCTCTACAGTGCCATGCTGCGAACGGATGGCGGGGTCATTGATGATCTGATTGTCTACCGCATGAGCTTTGGGTATCGCATCGTGGTGAATTGCGCGACCCGTGACAAAGACCTGGCCTGGATGAACTCGCAGACTGATGGGTTCGAGGTCGCGGTCACCGAACGGCCGGATCTGGCCATTCTTGCCGTCCATGGACCTTCCTCAATTGAGACGGCCGCCGCCTTGCTGGATCAGACAAAAGGCGAGGCCGTCGCTGGACTGAAAAATTTCAGAGGCGCAGAGCTCGGTGACTGGTTCGTTGCTCGGACTGGATATACGGGAGAGAAGGGGGTGGAGTTCATTGTCCCCGCTGAAGATGCCGCGGAACTCTGGGAGCAGCTGCTGGCAGCAGAGGTAAAGCCGGTAGGCCTGGGGGCCCGGGACACACTGCGTCTGGAAGCAGGCATGAACCTGTACGGCCAGGACATGGATGAGTCCACCTCGCCAGTTGTTTCCAACATGGCCCAGACCATTGCCTTTGAACCCGCCGACCGTGATTTCATCGGCCGAGCGGCCGTAACTGATGACCTGGCGGCGCAGGCGCAGGGCAATTTGCCGGAGCTGGTCGGATTAGTCCTTCAGGGGCGCGGCGTTCTGCGCGCCGGCCAGACAGTGTCTACCGACCGAGGCGAAGGGCAGATTACCAGCGGCAGTTACTCCCCCACATTGAAGCATTCTATCGCTTTAGCTAGAATTCCTATGGGTAGTACGACCTGTCAGGTCGACATGCGCGGAAGCGCTACAGAGGTCCGGATCGTACAGCCCAATTTCGTCAGGTTCGGCAAAAAAGTATTTGAGTAAATCAGGCAATCTGTCTCAACAGATGCCAAGCGCAGAGGGCCCTCCCATTGAGCAAAATCATTGAAGATTTAAGATACGCTGAATCTCATGAATGGGTCAGTGTTGACGACAATGGTGTCGCAACCGTCGGCATCAGTGATCACGCTCAGGAAGCGCTCGGCGACATCGTGTTCGTTGAACTCCCGGAGCTCGGAGCCACTGTGAACGCCAAAGAGGAAGTGGCCGTAGTGGAGTCTGTGAAAGCGGCATCCGACGTCTACAGCCCGCTGAGCGGCGAAGTCACCGAGATCAATGAGGCCCTGCTGGATGCCCCGGAAACGGTGAATGCCAGCCCCTATGACAATGGCTGGTTTTTCAAAATCGCCATCAGCGATGAAGCTGAGCTGGACGAGCTCATGGACGCTGATGCCTATGCAGACCATTGTGACGACGACTAGGCTTCGAGCGCCGAAACCCGTCAGCGTCAGAAGCCGGGGTGCATCGCACCCAAAAGCCCTCCTCCGTCACTAACCAAGCCAAAGTGAGACCCAATGCACCCTAAGCAGCCCCCCAGTCTTGAATCCTTGCAGCATCAAAACGAATTTATCGGGCGCCACATCGGCCCAGACGCCGAAAGCATTAACCGTATGCTCCATGAGTTGGGCCTCGACTCTCTGGAAAGGCTGGTTGAAAAAACCGTCCCCGCTGCCATTGCGCTTGATGAGCCACTCAGTTTGCCTGCTGCAATGAATGAGGACACTGCACTGACTGCGCTCAAACAGCTTGCCGGCAAAAATCAGCACAGCCGTTCCTTTATCGGGCTGGGCTACTACGACACGCTGACTCCCAATGTCATTCTCAGAAATGTGCTGGAGAATCCGGGTTGGTATACCGCCTATACACCCTACCAGCCAGAGATTTCCCAGGGTCGACTGGAAAGTTTGCTGAACTACCAGCAAATGGTTCTGGATCTCACCGGCATGGAACTGGCAAACGCCTCGTTACTCGACGAAGCAACGGCAGCGGCCGAAGGCATGGCGCTTGCCAAGCGGGTAAGCAAGAATCGCGGCGCCAACAAGTTCTACGTGGATGCCGCCTGCTTCCCGCAGACTATCGATGTTCTGAAAACCCGCGCAGCGTGTTTTGGATTTGAGCTGATAATAGGCAACTTCGAACAAGTCGATTGCTCAGAGCTGTTCGGAGCCCTCTTTCAGTATCCTTCTATGCTGGGCGACTTCAACGATCTCAGCACGGCAACCGAGAAGCTCCATGAGCACAAAGCCATTGCCCTGGTGGCGGCTGATCTGATGAGCCTGGCCTTGCTCAAGCCGCCCGGAGAAATGGGCGCTGATGTCGTCCTCGGAAGCACCCAGCGTTTCGGGGTGCCAATGGGCTATGGTGGCCCCCATGCGGCCTACTTCGCAACACGTGATGATTACAAGAGGGCTGTGCCAGGGCGGATCATCGGAGTCTCCAAAGATGGACGAGGCAAGCAGGCCTATCGCATGGCGCTGCAGACCCGCGAACAGCATATCCGCCGTGAGAAAGCCAATAGCAACATCTGCACGGCACAGGTTCTGCTTGCCAATATAGCGGGTTTCTATGCCATGTATCACGGACCCGAGGGAATCAAACGCATCGCCAGCCGAATTCACCGCTTAACTGCGATTCTGGCGTATGGGCTGAAAAGCCAGGGAATCTCTCTGGCGAATGAGACCTATTTCGACACGCTGACATTGGAAGTCAGCGAAGATCAAGCCATGCAGATAGCGCAGCGCGCATCCGACGCTTCTGTCAATCTGCGTCTTGACCGTATCGCGAGCCACCAGACGATTGGCATCAGCCTGGATGAATGTACCAGCGAGGACGAGATCCACACCCTCTGGCGAATTGTTCTGGGCACTGGCGGAGAGTCACTTTCTGTATCGGAGATCGACAAGCAAATCGAATCCGGGCAGATAAAGTCGGTCATACCCTCTGGCCTTCAGCGCAAGACGCCATTCCTGACCCATCCTGTTTTTAACCGCTACCACAGCGAAACAGACATGATGCGCTACCTGAAGAAGCTGGAAAACAAGGACATCTCCCTGACCCATTCGATGATCGCGCTGGGCTCCTGCACCATGAAGCTCAATGCCGCTGCAGAAATGATACCGGTAACCTGGCCGGAATTTTCAAAGCCTCACCCGTTCACACCGCTTTCTCAGATGCAAGGCTATCAGGAAATGATAAGCGGACTGGAAGCCATGCTGCGAGAAATCACGGGGTTCGATGCAATCAGCATGCAACCTAACTCTGGCGCTCAGGGTGAATATGCGGGCCTGCTGGCGATTCGAAAGTATCTTGATGCGCAAGGCGAACAAGAACGCAATATATGCCTGATCCCTACCTCAGCCCATGGCACTAATCCGGCCAGCGCGCAGATGATCGGCATGCAGGTTGTACTGGTAGCCTGTGACGAGGACGGCAATATCGATCTGGATGACCTGACAAAGAAAGCCGAGGAGCATACCGAGACTCTGGCCGCTTTGATGATTACCTATCCGTCAACTCATGGAGTTTATGAGGAGGCGGTGAAAGATATCTGTCAGACCGTCCATAAGCACGGGGGGCAGGTGTATATGGACGGAGCAAACCTGAATGCCCAGGTCGCTGTTGCCAAGCCAGCCGAGATCGGGGCAGACGTTTCTCACGTCAACCTGCATAAAACATTCTGCATTCCTCATGGGGGTGGCGGGCCCGGCATGGGACCCATTGGTGTAAAGTCACACCTGGCCCCTTATCTGGCCAACCATTCCCTGATTGAACTCGAAGGCCCCAATTCCGGCAACAGCGCCGTCTCGGCGGCCCCATGGGGCAGCTGCGGAATTCTGCCAATCTCCTGGATGTACATCACAATGATGGGAGCTGAAGGATTGCTGAAAGCGACTCAGGTTGCCATTCTGAGCGCCAACTACATTGCCGCGAAACTGGCGCCTCATTTTCCAGTGCTGTACACAGGACGTGGGGGCATGGTTGCCCACGAGTGCATCATCGACATGCGCCCGTTAAAACAGGCCTCTGGAATCACCGAAGAAGATGTCGCCAAGCGGCTGATGGATTTCGGCTTCCATGCGCCCACCATGTCATTCCCGGTGGCGGGCACGCTGATGATAGAACCTACAGAGAGTGAATCGAAAGAAGAGCTGGACAGGTTTATTGAGGCCATGGTCAAAATTCGTGAGGAAATCGCTCAGGTTGAGGCGGGCCAGATCGATGCTGAAAATAACCCTTTGAAGAATGCGCCGCATACTATCGAAGATTTGCTTGATGACGACTGGCAGCGGCCATACACCAAAGCACAGGGCATCAACCCCATGGGCGGACCGGTCGAATCCAAATACTGGCCAAGCGTCAATCGCATTGACAATGTTTATGGGGACAGGAATCTGTTCTGTGCCTGCCCCGCCATTGAAAACTACGAAGAAGTTTCTGCCTCACAGTGAGCGTGAGGCAGAGCCTGCTTCAGTATCCGGTCAGCCCCGGTCTGCGCCTGGCACTTCATGAGCAAGGCCCCTACGCCTCAGATTGGCAAAAAGCCAGTAAATCGCTGCACCAAATCTCTTTTCCTTTTCACCGGTAAGAGCGAGCAGACAGGATGCTGCCTTCCGCCCCGAGATTTCTGAGCAACGCGCTGGCACGGACTGCGTCGAAGCCGGATTCGAAAAACTCTCTGTATTGAGTGCGCCCGCCGGCAGCGCGGCGCAATAAACCCATAGCGCCTCGGTGGGGAGTGAGCCAGCCTGCTGATGAAAGGGCGTTCGAGCAGTAGCTCGTCCAATGGTGAGAACCCGGATGCCGGACCAGACCCGAAATCAGAGGCACGGATTCGACAAGCCTCTGATATTCAAGTACCTGCCCATGGCCCCTTAAACGCGTGCTCCTGCTTGTCCATGACTGAGGCGTCAGTCGGCGGCGGAACCTCTGCTCGTAATACTCTGAATAACGGGCATTCACTGCCTCGAGTAACCGCCCGGTCCCCAGTGGAGTCGCTGGCGTGAGCAGTAACAGGGCTGCGCTTTTCAACAGGCAGTAGGCATGCAAGGACACATGGTAGACCGTCAGGTTGTACCGCAGCCTGCACTGGTAATAGTCCAGACAGGCATCATCGAAAAATGTGTCGCCACAGGAGTGGTTTTTCACCAGCACGACATAAGTCTCTCCCGCCAGATGATTGTCTTTTTTCACTCTACCCTCCTTGGGAAATGAATGAGTTCTGAGCCAAATGCACCACCGAGTCAGCGCACCGGATTAATTCAGCATCGTGTGCAACAAAAAGTGTGGTTATTCTGCTGGCTCTGAGCACTGCAAGAATCTGTTTAGCGGAATCAATGCTGAGGTTTGCCAAAGCCTCATCAAGCAGGAGAATTTTCGGGTTTCTGTAGAGTGCTCTCGCAATCAACAAGCGTTGTCGCTGTCCGGCTGAAAAACAGGTTTCAGATTCACCCAACTGTGTGCCAAATCCCATGGGCAGGTTTTCTATCAACTGCAGAATATCCAGCTTGCGGCACAGATTCTGAAGCTTCTGACGATTGAACTCGGCATAATCAAGACTGATATTGAAGGCGATATCGCCGGGCAATAGTTTGTCATCATGAAGAACCGCACTGACATTATCCCGCAGGCAGGCATTCGGAATGTCGCCCAGATTGCGCGAACCAAACTGAATACTGCCTTGCTGAAGCGGTAACAGTTTGAGTAACAGGCGCAGAAATGTTGATTTTCCGCAACCGGATTCACCGACCAGCGCCGTGACACTTCCGCGAGTAAAAGTATGGGTAAGCCCGTTTAACAGTGGCGCACGACTGTCCACATAACGGTATTCCAGCTGCGCGACTTTCAGGTCCAGCGAAAAATCCGTATGGAGCAGTTGACCCGCTGCCTCTTCTCGTTCCGGCGTTTCATTGGCGATATCTGATAGCCTGTGAAGCTCCAGGCGGAGAAGCCGGAATTCTGCCAGTTTGGGTAACAGTGACGCGATTGAGCTGATGAAATGCTGCTTAAGAAATATCAGACCCATGAGCTGCCCGAGCGTCATACTCTGATTAATCACGGCAACTGCTCCGAGATAGATGACCAAAACATTCTCGTAAGCGAGAATCATTGACCGCAAGCTGCCAAAGCGTAACTGATGGGTCCCGAGCTTATGTCCCGCATTCAGACAGTCAACATAACTCTCCTCCCAGTGGCGGGTCTGCTTCTGTGTGATACCAAAGACCTTGCTCGTCGGCACAGCAGCGATCTTTTGCATAAATCGCGACTGATGGCAGGCCGACTTGATCAGCAGCTCCTCACGGTGTGGCGACTCCATCGAAACTGACACAAGATGGACCGCAGAAACAGCCGCCACCGCGACTAAAACCGCACTGGCAATGCCTGTGTGGTATGAGTAAAGCAGGATCAAAGCGGCGAAAGAGAAAATAATGTCAACAAATATCGAGACAAGATCTCCGGTGATGAACCGTTTGATGTTTTCGGCCGATTCGAATCGCGACAGAATTTCACCTGCTTTCCTGCGCTCAAAAAATGAGAGAGGCAAGCGGAACAGGTGATGCGCGAGACCGGACAGAAAATCGAATCCAAGTCTGTTAGCCAAATTCAGCGCGTGCAAACCACGCCAGTGTTCAAGTGCAGCTCGGAGTGAGACAAAAATCGTAAAACAGAGGGCAGAAACAGCCAAAAGATCAAGATCTGATTTGGAAATAATCTGATCCACTACCAGCTGCACGTAAAGTGGAGTGGATAACGCAAGCGTTTGGATGAATGCGGTCATCAGGCCCAGAGTCACAAGGGCGCGTGGTTCCACCCCGGATTCCTTAAGCACATCTTTCATGCTGAGCCGACAGCGCTTCTCAGCCGGCTTGAAGTCCGGACGCGGGGCAAATTCAATCGCGACACCGGATACATGCAGATTCAATTCCGCCATTTGGTACTTTCGCACGCCAACAGCGGGATCAAAAATTACGATAAAAGTTCGAGTGACGCGCGCCATAACCACAAAGTGACCGCCGTCCCAATGCAAAATCGCCGGCAGGCGCAGCTGCGAAATTTCCGCCAGCTCGAATTGAACCGCTCTTGCGGACAGAGCCACCTGCTCAGAAAGAGCAACCAGCGACTTTACCGTAACACCATCATGCCCGAGGCGGGAAAGCCTTCGTAAAGGCTGGAGGTCTGAATCACCGCCGAAATAACCGCGAATCATTGCCAGACAGGCAAGCCCGCACTCATTAGTCTCAGACTGAAATACCAAAGAAAGATTCAGACCGGTATTTACGCCGATCATGACAGCTTACCCTGCAGGCTGAAAAAAGGCCTGAGCAAGTACCCCATGAAAGTTTTCTTACCGGTCGCAAATTCCGCTGTCAGCGTCATGCCCGGAGCGAGCGCAAAGTGAGTCTGGCGTTATCCGTGGTTTATTGCAGGCGCGACGGTGACCCTGAATACCGGTCCGGGAGGCAGATTGAGGGGTAAAAAATGTTTCCTCGGATCTAGCGGGGCTCGTTCGATAGCTGTCACCCGGCCCTCGTCGCTGCCATAGTCACGATAATCGAAAGTGTCATAGCGCAACAACACGCGCTGACCCACCGCGAGTTGACCTATGGAGCCCCCGGGAACATAGACAGCAGCCAGCATCTCAGGGCTGTCAGGCTCAATGGTAACCACATGCTCGCCCGCCATCACTGCCTGTCCTACTCGAGGAAGCTGACTGGAAATCAAGCCCGCTCGGGGCGCGAGAAGGGCCTGCATGGAATCTGTAGAGAGCTGCGATTCCAGCCTTTCAATTTCCAGAGCCTGCCCTGACAGTTCTTGCTCTGCCGCCTCAAATTCAAGTGCGCTTTGCTGAAGCTGCGCAGTCATCTGCTCAATCTCGAGTCCGATGGCACCCGCTTGCTGAGCTAGTTCATTGCGCCTGCCGAGCAGGATCAGATAATTGGCCTGTTGTTGCTCGAATTGCACCGCCGACAATCCACCTTGCTCGAGCAGCAGCGCCAGTCTTTGATGCTGACGCTCACTTAGCGACAGCTGTTTCAACACCAGCTCTTCGGCTTCCGCAGTCAGCGCCTTTCTCTTTTCATTCTGCTCGATGGCCTGGCGCAGGAACTGAAGTTTTGACTGTCGTTGCTGTTGGAGCACAGCTGATTTTTGCAGCAGTAGCTGTCGGCGCGCATTCAGACTGTCGCGCTCTCGGGCGCTCAAAGGTCTGCCGCTGGGATCAAACACCTCAGTGTTCAGGGTTAGCAGCACAGCACCGGCCTCGACATAGCTTCCTTGCGTCACCCGTACGGAATCAACGATACCCTGACGCCGGCTGGCAACATTGAGTTGGCCCTCAGCGCCGACCAGAACACCGCGAAAGGGCATCGTTTCCGTATAGCTCACGGTTGACAGAATATGCAGCAGACCCAAAGTCAACAGCAGGCAGCATCCGAATAACCAGGACGGCAGCCTGGCAAGGGTCAGGCGGGAAGAGCCTCTTCTGTGGGCACGTAACAAGCCTGGGAAATTGACGTCTGAAGGGTCAGACGGACTGGGGGAAAGGTCAGTCATGGTGTAGGTGCGACTCAAAGTAGGATGGCAAAAATGGCAGATACCGCCATTGCTCAGGCATCTCCGACAGCAACCATTCCAGCGGTCTGACTAACTGCTGCGTGACTCTCTGAACGGTCTCGGTCAGGGTTTCATTCACCCGTCGCGCTGTTTCAATCAGGGGCCATAGCCGGAGACTGTGTGATTCAGCACTGCTGTAGTTGATCAGGGGGAGTATCGGTATATGACTGGTGACCGCCATAAAAGCCGGCCCTGCCGGAAAATAGGCCTCATGACCCAGAAAATTTACCGAGACCCGCCTGCCGAAGCCAAAGGGCAGATCGGCGAAGATAAGTAATGACGTGCGCCTTGTTCGCAGTGTTTTCCTGAAGCCCAGATAATTAAAACTCTCCAGCTGAAGCGGTATACGCTGTTTGGTTTGCTGCTTGCCGAATGCCAAATCCAGATTGCGTTGAAAATTTTTCCCCGGTTTGTGCTGCAGCAGCACAAACTGACTGATCGCGCTGGCCTCATGATTAGCGTATACATTCGCCCCGTAAATAAAATCTCCGGCATGATAGCTGGCAATCAATCTTGACCGACGATCGTGACGGTCCAGAAAATCCAGTTGATCCTTCTGAGCAAATTGAAAACTCGCCACATGACGGTTCAGGCAGGCCTGGCTCTGAGGCGCATTACGGAACCGTTCAACCGCTTCAAGATAACGAGAGTTAGCCCCAAGAATTCTTTGACACTCGGACACTCGCCGGCTGGTTCACCGAGACAGGCAGGCCAGCAGATGACTGGCTGGCTGTTGCGTTGTTGATGGGTGCCCGACCACCGGGCTGATGCAGCCGTTTAGGAAAGTCATCGCTGGAGGTTGTCCTTAACATGACAGCAATGGATTGAGAGTTGTTACTGGCCCCGTTCCCTGAGGCAATTCCTACAGCCTAGTCCGGATTCGCAATTTTCGCGAATATTTACTGCTTGGGTTTCACTTTAACCGCGGTGCCGCTCACACTTACCATCATCATACCGCCGTTCTGGCCAACTACCTCGTAGTCAATATCGATGCCAATGACCGCGTTGGCGCCAAGGATGACGGCTTCCTGTTCCATTTCCTGAAACGCAATGTCTCTGGCTTTGCCAAGTTCATCTTCATAGGCTCCTGCCCGACCGCCGACAATGTCTCGCACTGCACCGAACAAATCCTTAAAAATATTGGCACCCAGAATGGCTTCCCCGATCACCACACCGAGATATTCCTCAATCTCCCTGCCTTCCAGAGTATTGGTTGTTGTACGAATCATCTCTTTCTCTCCTGATCTTTTATTAGGCGGCGCCTGCCGATGACACTATCGATATCCACATGCCAAGAACCGACAGATTCCCCAGGCCAAACACAATCAGCCTGTGCATGACATTGTTGTAACTGAGATGTATCCCGGTATGAATCAAGCGGGCAGTCACAAATACCCAGGCCAGTGTCACTGGGACCGGATCAGACATTTCAAGGGCAACGTACAGAACGCCTGCTGCATAGAACAGTACAGGCACTTCAAAGAGGTTTGCCACATTCCTGCTGGTCTTGATGACCAAATCGGGAATCTCTTCACCTTGAAACATGGAATAGTAACTCAGTGACACCTCACCTCTGCGAACGGAAGCCAAGCGTATCCGCAGCGTAAAAAGCAAAATCACAAAAGTCAGCATGACCATGAAAAACATGGGATAAAGCATCAGTTATCTTCCTCACTGTACAGACTGCATCGAACAACATGGCGCGCATGTCGGAGTTCAGTATAATTCTATCTTGGTGGATAAAACAGAAAACCCTGGGCGAACTGCTTTGTCAGACTTGCCACTCTCCCGAAGGATTATGCAGTGATCGCAGCACGCTATAAAGATCATGTGAGCCAGCTTCAGACGAATTATGAAAGCGCGCTCCTGAGTGTTTTTGATGAACAACCGCCTGACGGCGTGCTGCTCTACAGCGGCAGCGAACAACACTATTACGCCGATGACCGGGGCATTGCCTTTCAGGCCTACGGACACTTCCTGCACTGGATTGACGTGAACCGGCCAGGTCAGATGCTGTGCATTCGCCCCGGCCATAAGCCTGTTTATTATCAGGTCATCCCTGATGACTACTGGTATGAGCAGGATATTGTGTCCGACCCGGCCTGGGGTGACTGCTTTGAGGTGGTCCGCCTCACCAGTGAAACAGCGCTGATTGAACAGATTGCGGGAAACTATGCGTTTCTGGGTAACCATCGCGCTCTCGCAGAAGCCTTGGGTGTACCCGATGCGCTCACCAATCCTCAGGCTTTGCTGGCTTGCCTCGATTATCAGCGCGCCTACAAAACCGACTATGAACTGGATCAACTGCGGGTCGCAAACCGGCTGGCCCTGGTTGGTCACAGCGCAGCTCGAGAGTGCTTTCTGGCGGGAGGCTCGGAATATGACATCCATATGGCTTACCTCACGACCTGCGGTGTTCTGGAAGATGAAACCCCCTATACGAACATTGTCGCGCTGAACGAAAAAGCGGCTATCCTGCACTATCAGAACAAGCGCAGGCAGCATCAAGGTGGCAACAGGGTGTTATTAATTGACGCTGGATATCGGGTGCGTGGGTACGGGTCCGACATCACCAGGACTTCAGTGAGCAAAGACATACATCCTGTATTCAACGCCCTGCTAGCCGGGATGAAATCCATAAAGGACAAGCTGGTTGCAACAGTGAGGCCCGGGCTTTCCTATGTTGATCTTCATCTCACGGCTCTGGCAGAAATCGCCGAACTGCTAACCCATGTTGCCATCTGTCGGGGCACGGCATCTGAGCTTTTAGAGCAAGAGATTGTGCATCGGTTTATGCCCCACGGGGTTGGCCATCTGCTGGGTATTCAGGTTCACGATGTAGCGGGCCATCAGCAGAATCTGCGCGGCGACATACTCGCCCCCCCTGCTCATTCCCCCATGTTGCGTCATACCCGGCAATGCGCTGAGAGTATGGTGTTTACCATAGAACCCGGTTGCTACTTTATTCCTCTGCTCCTTGAAACAGAGCGGCAGAGTGATCGCAGCGGAACATACAATTGGGACCTCATCGAACAGCTGTATCCCCTGGGCGGAATCCGGATTGAGGACAATGTTTGCGTCACTGCTGACGGCGTAGAGAATCTGACTTCTGCCACCTGAGCGGCTTTCGCTCCTCGTTGTTACCCTGCAAGCCCCAACAGCGCCGCGACCCTGGCTTCCACCTGAGGCAGGGCAGTCCTGTTCGACCGAATCAATTGCTTTCCGGCATCCCCCATTCTCTTTCTTCGTTCAGGATCGGCCAAGAGCAGACGCAGCTGCTGTGTCAGATCAGCGGCATCTTTGACGGTCAACAGAGCTTCGGCTGTTTCAAGCTGTCTGCAGATACTGGCAAAGTTAAATTGGGAAGGACCGACCAGAACCGGCAGGCTGCAGGCAGCAGGTTCCAGAACGTTCTGGCATCCGGTATCTACGAGACTGCCACCGACAAAAGCAATATGGCCCAGCCCGTAGTAATCCATCATCTCACCCATAGAGTCGCCCAGCAGAATCTGTGTCTCCGGCGCTATGGTTTCAGCACTGCTCCTGCGCTGAACTGCAAATCCCTGCTGCCGAGCAAGTGCTGCCACCTGATCGAACCGTTCCGGATGACGCGGAATAAGCAGGCACAGCGGCGCATCCGGGAGCGTCATCAGGCCACTGAGAGCCCGCAGAATAATCGCTTCTTCTCCCTCCCTGGTGCTGGCAAACACAACGACCTGGCGCCCCGACTGCCGAACAGAAAGAAAAGGCTCGGCTTCGTGGTTCCGGTCACTCAGATGAGGGTCCGTCTCCAGATAGAACTTCAGGCTTCCGGTTACTGCTGTCGAGTTGCGCTCGGCACCGAGAGCGACCAGTCGCTCGACATCCTGCTGAGACTGTGCGGCAATCGCATCAACTGCGCTGAGCATCTGGCGCGACAGAGATGCGATCCGGCGATAACCCAGCGCTGATTTTTCAGACAGCCTGGCATTAGCCAGCAGAATCTTTATCCCCTGCTGTTGGCAGGCGGCAATCGTATTCGGCCACAGTTCGGTTTCCATCAGTATCAACAGGTCCGGCTGAATCTTCTTCAGGAAGCGGCGCAGCACGAAGTTCAGATCATAGGGTGCGTACACGTGGAAGACGCTCTCTCCGAACAAGCTGCGAACCCGGTCCGAGCCTGTCGGCGTTGTAGTGGTAATGACAAATCGTAAATTGGCGTGCTTCGCCTGAAGGGATTTTACCAGTGGCAAAGCTGCCACCGTCTCACCCACTGAAACAGCATGCAGCCAAATCAGGGTTGTGTTTGCCCGGTCAAATTCCGGCGCGTCAAAAAAAGAAAACCGTTCGCCAATCCGCGCTCGATACGCCGGGTTAGCAGCTGATCTGATCAACAGGCGAAGAACAATAAAAGGGAGCGAGAATATCAGTAGCAGGCTATAGAACAATCGCCACATAAGAAAGTGTCACATCCGGGGCCCTTGCGGGCTGATCCATCGTTTGGGGCCGATGGGAAAAAAGGCTTGATGTCGATATACTCGGCCTTGTTTTACTTGGCTCAAAGGTAACCAATGACACTGCGCTATTCAACTGACATCGTCATATTCGGCGGCGGCGTAGCCGGACTTTGGTTACTCAATGCTGTCCGCAGCGCTGGCTATCAAGCAATTCTGTTTGAAAAAGAGTCACTCGGCGGAGCGCAGACTCTGGCTTCGCAGGGAATCATTCATGGCGGACTGAAGTATGCCCTGCAGGGCGCGCTGAGCAGCGCAGCGCAAGCGATCGCGGATATGCCTTCTCGCTGGCGGGCCTGTCTCGATGGTAGTGGCGAACTCGACCTGCGTGGCACCCGGGTTCTGAGTGATCATTACTACATGTGGTCGAACGCCAGCCTGCGCTCAAAATTAAAAACATTTTTGGGCAGCAAAAGCCTGCGTGGACGCGTTGAGGCGGTCGCGCCCGACAGTTATCCGCCCTTCTTTCAAAACGCTTCTGTAAAGGGAAGCCTGTATCAGCTACCTGACTTCGTTGTCGACAGCGAAAGCCTGGTTGAAACTCTTGCGTCGAAACAACACGGCGCCATCTTCTCCCTGCCAGATTCAGGCGTAAGCTTCGAAACCAGCGATCCGCATCAGGACAGAGTTGCCGTTATTGCCCATCGCGGCCGCAACATTTATCTGAGCGCCAAGCGCTTTATTTTCACCGCCGGAGAGGGCAACGCATCGCTCATCAAGGCCGCCGGGCTTGCGAACGCCGAAACGCAGACACGCCCACTCAATATGGTGTACTTAAAACAAAGAGACCTGCCCCAACTCTATGTGCACTGCATAGGCGACAGTTTCAGCCTCACACCGAGACTGACCGTCACGTCACATCAGGATGCCAATGGCAATACTGTCTGGTATCTGGGAGGTGAAATTGCCGAAAGTGGTGTGGGCAAATCTGAGGCAGAACAGATCACAGCGGCACAAGACGCAATCAGCAGGGAGTTTCCCTGGCTGGACTGCTCCTCTGCAGAATGGCGATGCTTCACCATTAACCGGGCCGAAGCAAACATTAACGACAATCACCGTCCCGATGACGCCTATTTTTTGCGAGACAAAAATATACTGGTTGCCTGGCCTACCAAGCTGACCCTGACGCCTGCGCTGGCAGAGCAAATTTTACAAAATCTGATGGCGGATAGAATCAGCCCATCAACCGGGTCCGCAGACTGGATTTCAGAAGCGGACTTTGAGCCGGCGCGGCTGGGAGATTCCCGCTGGAACCTGGAGAAATCAGCTTGATCCCCTTGTCAGCAAGACCGCTGGGGAACACAGGCATCCAGGTATCGCCTCTTGGTCTGGGCACGGTAAAAATCGGTCGTGACCAGGGCCTGAAGTACCCCAATCGCTTTAAGCTGCCTTCCGACCGTGAAATTCGTGCCTTGTTCGAAGAAGCCAGAACGCTCGGTATCAATTTTATCGATACCGCCCCGGCTTACGGGACGAGTGAGGAAAAAATCGGAAAATTACTGCCGGACCGTCAGGAATGGATCATCGGCACAAAAGTGGGAGAGGAGTTCAACGCCGGCGAATCGCACTTTGACTTCTCCGGCGCTCATACCCGGGAAAGCGTAGAGCGCAGTTTACGTCGGCTAAAAACTGACTATCTGGATCTGGTTCTCATTCACTCTGATGGAAACGATCTGGACATTCTGGATAACACCGATTGTCTTGAGTCTCTGATGAGACTCAAGGAAGAAGGCCTGATCAGAGCAGTGGGCATGTCGACCAAAACAGTGGAGGGAGGCAAGCGCGCTCTGGAACTGAGTGACATCGCCATGGTGACTTACAATTCAAGCCATACAGAGGAAAGCCCGGTGATTGATCTGGCCCGGCGCACCGGTAAGGCCATTATCGTCAAAAAAGCCTTGAACAGCGGCCACATTGCGCGTGAGCCGGGAGGAAACGAACTGGCATTGGAATTTGTGCTGAGCAAGGCCGGCATCAGCAGCGTCATTGTCGGCACAATTAACCCGGTTCATCTGCGCAGTAACGCTCACGCGGCGGCTAATTGTCAGGCGGAAAGCGCCTCTAATCCTGCGCCCGGGTGATCTTGTCGACAATGTCGGAAGTCGAGCAGTTATCGAGGAACTCCAGCACCTTGACGTCACCGCCATAAGATCTGACGAAATCGCCACCCACCACCTGATCAATCCCGTAATCCCCGCCTTTGACCAGCACTTCAGGCCGCAGTGATTCGAGCAGAGCTTCCGGCGTGTTCTCCTTGAAGCTCACCACCCAGTCGACCGCCTCAAGACCGGCAAGCACGGCCATCCGACGTTCTACCGGATTAATCGGGCGACCCACACCTTTCAGGCGACGCACAGAGTGATCATCATTAATCGCCACCACCAGTTTGTCGCCAAGCTTTTTCGCCTCGTTAAGATAACCCACATGGCCGGCATGGATGATGTCGAAACACCCATTGGTGAAAACGATTTTTTCCCCGTGGGCCCTTGCATCCTGAACGGTAATAGCAAGCTGTTCAGAAGTCATAACTCCCCGCCCTGAGTCCTGCTCAAGCAAAACTGCCCGGCGGAGCTCTGGGCCACTGATGGCTGCTGTACCCAGTTTGCCAACAACAAGACCCGCGGCAAGATTGGCCAGGGCTGTTGCATCAGCCAGCGCAATTCCCGCTGCAAGCGAAGCCGCCAGTACTGAAATCACCGTATCCCCTGCTCCGGTAACATCGAATACCTCCTGCGCTTTCGCCGGCAGATGCAACTCCAGCGACCCCGGGCGGATTAAGGTCATTCCCTGCTCCCCTCGAGTTACCAACATCGCTTCCAGCTCAAGTCTTTCAACAAGCGCAGTCCCCTTGTCCACCAAATCAGCTTCGTTATCACAGCGACCCACCACCGCCTCAAACTCATCAAAATTTGGCGTAATCAGCGTCGCTCCACGGTACTTGTCAAAATTTGTGCCTTTAGGATCGACAATAACCGGTATTTTGTGTTCCCGGCCGAGGCTTATCAGAGACTCAACATCCTGCAGTGCTCCCTTCGCATAGTCGGACAACACCATCGCCCGCGCGCCGTCGACATGGTTCTTGGCCTTATCGAGAAGGCCTATGCTGTCCTCTGCAGCGAAAGATTGCTCAAAATCTGCCCTGATAAGCTGCTGATGTTGGCTGATAACCCTCAGTTTTGTAATGGTCGGTTTGTCACCACATTTAAAAAAATCGCATAGAACACCTGCGGCGTTCAGCCGCGAGGCGAGCTCTTCTCCCGGCTCATCATCACCCACTATGCCAACAAGACGCGCCGCGCTTCCTAAAGCGGAGATGTTGAGAGCAACGTTGCCAGCCCCTCCGGGGCGGTCTTCCTGATTGGCAACCCTGACGACGGGCACCGGCGCTTCTGGTGAAATTCGGGACGCACTGCCATGCCAGTAACGATCGAGCATGACGTCACCAACCACCAGGATCCGGGCTTCTTGAAAAGAGGGCATTTCCAGTTTCATGAAATTGGCCTGAAAAAAATGGGCGCTGCCGCAGCATAATATCATAGGAACTCGGCACCCTGTCGCTTCTAATTACGGCATAAAGGGTACACGCTGCACTGAAATCTGAGCTGTCCCGCCAGCTTTGATACAATAGCCAACGCCATTAACAGGACCTAACGCTCCGCTCGATGCCCGATTCTTCTCGACAATTTGTACGGCTGCGCTCGTTTGTACATCCACGCTACTGGCCGACCTGGCTCGGCATAGGCGGCATGTGGCTCATCGCCCGGCTGCCTTTTTCCATCCAGCTCGGGATAGGAAAGCTGCTGGGTATGCTGGCCTTTCATTTCGCGCGGAGCAGGCGGCATGTCTGTGAGACAAACCTGCGGCTTTGTTTCCCCGAACTGAGTGAGCGCGAACTGCAGCAACTTCTGAGGAAAACATTCGAGTCCAATGGAGTCGGTTTTATTGAAATAGTGATCGCCTGGATCGGCAATCCGGAGCGATACCGGCATCTGGCCAACTTTCATGGTCTGGACAATCTGAAAACCGCTGCGGCGCAGGGAAAAGGGGTCTTGCTAATCGGCCCTCACCTGACAACTTTCGAAATGGCAGGGTTTCTCTACTCTGGCATCGGCGAATTAAATGCCACTTACCGGGCCAACGACAAAAACCCGCTGTTCGACGCGTTTATGTTTAATGGGCGACACCGTTCGTATCCGGGCATGTTTGAGCGCAAAGAGATACGGGGCGCCATGCGCTGCCTTAAGCAAGGTCGCGTGCTCTGGTATGCCCCGGATCAGGACTACGGCGCAGAGCATTCGGTTTTTGTGCCGTTCTTTGGCAATCTTGCTGCCACGATTACCGCGGGCAGCCGCTTTGCTAAATTCAATGGATCACCCGTGATATTTTTCAGTCATTACCGTCGCCCCGACAACTCCGGATACGACATTTATTTCAGCGAAGTGCTGACTGACTATCCCAGCGGCAATGATGAAGAGGACGGGCGCATCATTAACCGTTTGGTGGAAGCCGCAATCCGTAGACAGCCGGATCAGTATCTCTGGCTTCACAAACGGTTCAAGACACCTCCACCCGGCAAAACAGGCAATCCCTACTCAGCATGAATATGGCCTGGCGATATTGGGATATTCGTTATCTTGCGGTAATCGCCAGCCTGTTGCTGTCCGGGTTGAGTGCGCTGAACGCGTCCCTGCCGAACGATGACGCCTATACCTATTTACGAACGGCTGAAATATTCCTGAATGATGGCATCGGCGCTGCGATCTCACATTATACCTGGGCCGGTTATCCGATCCTGATCGGCATCACCAGTCTGACAGGTCTGTCACTCTTACAGGCGGCTTACACGCTAAACGCCATCTTCTATGGCCTACTGGTTTTTTCGTACATCAGTATCGTCCGGCAAATAGACAACAGCAAACTCACGGCCTATCTGGGCGCATTAACCGTACTGGCCTACCCTGAGCTGAATGAATATCGAGACATGGTCATCCGGGATATCGGGTATTGGTCTTTGTGTCTATTCGCCATCTGGCGCTTCATGATTTACAGAGACTCCCGGCAATTTTCAGCCCTGGCCACTTTTGTCATCGTCATGATTGCAGCAGCACTCTTCAGAGCAGAAGCGCTGATTTACCTTGTAGCCATACCCCTCGTATTACTGCTTGACAGACGATTTACCACCACTGAAAACCAATTGGCAGTGTGGAAGGCCCTCGGATTCACGGCCATCATATCGGCACTCGGGATTCTGGCAGCGCGCACGGTGGGGATAAATATCCCCACCATGTTGCTGAAATTGCTCGCTGTCTATGAGCCCTTTCTAGCCCAATGGTCCGCGCCAACCGAAATCACACTTGCCGCACAGGCTAAGGCAATTTTCGGTGATTTTTCCGCACTGATCGCGTCCGACTATCTCCATACCGCTGTGCTGCTCGGTTTGCCAATAATCCTCGTCACCAGCTTGTTCTACACCATTGGCGGGCCCTATTTCTGGCTACTCGTTTTTGGGGCAGTCAGAGGGATGCTTCGATGGGACGTTGAGCAAATACGGCCGCTGTTCGTGGTGGCTCTGGTGAATTTCTTAATCACGCTGGGGTTTCTTTATCTGACCCGATTTCTTACGGGCCGGTACGCAATGATGTTCGGCATCATGGTATCCATGCTGGTGCCTGTGCTGTGGCAGGAAATACTGACAAGATTCCGCTCGCCAGAAACCGTTCGGGCACTACGCCTGCTGTTCATAGTGTTTTTCTCTTACTGCATGATTGACGCCTACGTCACCTTTGGGAGAAGTAAAGACTGGCTGATAGATTCTGCGAACTTTGCCAGAACAGCAACGCCGGACGGCGCGCAGATTCTGACGAACAACCATACCATTGCTTATCTTTCGGACAGGGTTACGGAGTATGATGAAGTGACCAGAGAGCTCCGCTCAAGTGATATTCTGAAACTGCCACCTGGCACTTTAATTGCCCTGGAATTAATCCCCGAGATTCGGCAGCTCGTGAATCAGGAAACGGTGCAGGCGCAAATAAAATTGCTCGCGGCTTTTCCTGACACAGATGAGCCGCAGGCAGCCATCTATGAGCGGGTATCACCTCAGAACTAGGTTCTGTTCAGCTGAATCACCATTTCGGGGACGACTCTCTCTTGGTCACCAACACATCTTCCATGATCATATAGTTCAGGTCGGTACCAAGAAACATATTGAGCGCGTCCTCCGGGGTACAAACTAACGCCTCTCCCGGGCGGCTCAAACTGGCGTTAAGGAGCAGGCCATGACCGGTAAGGCCTTGGAACGCACTGAGCAATTTGTGAAAATCCGGATTTGACTGCCGCCTGACGATCTGAGCTCTCATTGTACCGTCACGATAAACCGTTACCGGATACTGCTCCTGCCAATTCCCGCTGACAGGGTATGAGAGGCACATAAACTCGTCCCGAAATTGCTCTGGCAACAGCTGCTCTGCCGCAGAATCAAGGATACTCGGGGAATAGGGCCGCCAATGCTCCCGAAACTTAACCTGCTGATTGATCGCATCCGTGATCCCGGTTTGCAGAGGGTTTGCCAGAATGCTCCGGTTGCCCAGAGCTCGGGGCCCGAATTCCATCCGGCCCCGGAACCAGGCTACGATTTGCCCGTTAGCGAGTAATTCAGCAGCTCTCTCGAACGGGTCTGGCAACACTTCCCAGACCGGTTTGTCCCGATGGTTCATGCAGGCATTGAGACAATCGTCCGTGGAAAAAGAAGGTCCAAGATACAGGTCCCGGCGAGGTTTAATCGGAATGCCTGCCTGATTGACTGCAAAGGCTGCAGCGCCGATCGCAGTACCGGAATCACCACAGGCCGGATGTACCAGTAGCTGCTTCACTTTAGGGTGCGAATGAAACCGATGGTTCAATCGAATATTCATCGCTCCGGTACCGGCCAGAGCCAGACGACCGGTCTCTGCCAGGATATCGCCCAGATAGTATTCAACCATTTGCAAAGCAAGATCTTCATACAGTTTCTGGATTGCTGAAGCGTAATGGACATAAGGGTCTTCCAGCAGATGGCCCGCCCTTCTTGGGCCAAGCATTTTCACGAGCTTGCGGCTGAAATAGTGCCCTCTGGATTTGGCCTTATAACGACGCATCCCGATGGTTGTAATCAGGCGTGTATCTACCTTCAGTTTTCCCCTTTCAAATCTGGCCAGCGGAGACAAATCGTATTTCTCAGAGTCGCCGTGGGCAGCCAGGCCCATCACTTTGAATTCACCGTCCAGAGTTTCGAATCCAAGGTAATCAGTCAGCGCGGCATAGAGCCCACACAGTGAATCGGGACTGTAGAATTGCTTGATCTTGAAGATCTTTCCCTTGTACCCGTAGCCCAGAAAAATATTCGCGTATTCACCTTTGGCGTCATTACAAAAAATCGCCGTCTTTTCGTTGCCCTCGGCAAGATGATAAACGCTGCTGGCGTGCGCCAACTGATGTTCTACCGGCACCAACTCCGTCGTGAGATTGGAAATATGCAATTTTTCCACGAGTGTGCGCAGATCTTTGACGTGCCTCCGGTAGCGACGGTTACCATTCAGCAGGCTGTCGATACTTCGATCAGGTGCATACCAGTGTCGATAGGCATAGTGCCAACGCGCCTTGCTGAACAGCGAAACCGGCGCATATGGCGTGGCAATATGGGTGACGTCTGAAGCACGCAGTCCGGCGATCTGAAGGCACTGTCTGGCCGCCAGGAACGGCATCTCATTCTTGGCGTGCTTTCTTCGGATTAACCGCTCTTCCTCGACCGCTGCAAGCAGCTCTCCATCAACAAAGAGTGCGGCAGCAGGGTCATGCCCAATCGCGCCGGCCAGTCCAAGCGTTACGTTACTCATGATTGAGCCTCTGACTTCACAGCGTCAGCGCGATCCTCGATGTACCGGACCGCAGCGGTGGTCAGGGAATAGAGCTCTGGCTGCTTGCCATAGGCGAGACCATTTTCACTCCATGGCGCGCTGTCCAGATTACTGAGCATTGCCCCGAGCCTGGCGTTGAGTTCTTCCTGCGTGAACGGATCTGAACACACCTCACCGGATTGCGCCTGTTCTACATGCCAGGCATAACCGCAGCTTGCCGTCGTCAGGACAGGTAACCCGGACACCGTGGCTTCCAGCAGGACATAGCCCGCACTTTCCATATAGGCCGGATGCAGTAAAAGATCAGCGCCAACCATAAAGCGGGGTATGTCATCCCGGCCCGGCAGAATTACCACCTGATTGGCAAGTCCGAGTTTTTTTGCCAAATGATGATAAGGGCCTGCCCTGTCCTGTCCCACGAGCACGTATCGAACACTGACACGCAGTTTTTCAGGGAGTGACGCAATGGCACGAATGGCTCTGTCCACGCCTTTTATCTTGAAACCTGACCCGACCTGGAGGATTAACCGCTGATCGCCAGAGATCCCCAACTCCGCCCTTAACGCCGACCGAACCGCAGGGTCGCGACGCTCAATTCTTCTTTCCTGATCAATGCCGGGTGGCAGTTCTTGGAGGCGCTGGGCACAGTCGGGGTAGTGCCTGAGATAATTCTTTTTCTGCAGCGGGGATAAAACCAAAGCTCTGGTCTGGCTGTCCCGATCGAACACTGCCGCCTCATAGCGGTGAAAATGTCTGAAACGAGGCGTAAACGGATACAGAGGTCCCCGTTGAGTCCTGGCCTTATGAAGAAAACAGTCGTCGGCGGCAAAATACACATCAAGATGTGGCATCTTGTTGAACCCTATGACCAGATCCGGCCGGGACTCCTTGATTCTTTCGTCCACCCAATCAGTATAGCGCCGGTACATGGACAGCCGGCTAAAGGCCTTGACAGGCACCAGCGTGACATTGAAGCCGTCCGGCATCGGACCTTGCCACCTGAGCGCATATACCTCTAGTTCATGGCCCCGGGCCCGGCAAGCTTCCGCGATACGGAAAAAATCCCGCTGTTGTCCACCAAAAGGGAAATAGTGATATATCAGGAAACAAAGCCTCATGACGACGCATTCATCGGCAGCAGTTTTTCGAACTGTGTCCAGACCGTTTCTGGCTGATGAGAGGCAAAACACGGCGGCTCTACCGCGAATTGCTTGCCCTGAAATGCATCTGATACCCCTGGCCCTGAATAGCTACAAACTTTTTTGACACAGGGAGAGCAGTTTAGATTCGACTTCATGTGAATCTGCTGATGACCGAATGTACCGGACAATCCGGGGTTAGTCGGGCCATACAGTGAAAGCGTCGGCTTTGACAGAGCTGCCGCCAAGTGCCCAAGACCAGTGTCCACTGCGATCACACCGGCGGAGCGATAAATCATTCGGGCAACTCCTTTAAGCGGCATTCGATCCAGCACGGTTACCTGTTCATTGCCAGCAGCGACTCGCTCAGCACGCTGCCTTTCTGCCTCATTGCCCCACGGCAGGAGAACGCTATACCCGTTATCTGTAGCGATATGTGCCAGATGTCGCCAATAGGATTCCGGCCAATGTTTTGTCGCCCAGGTTGTGCCGTGAAGGAAAACCAGTTGCTTGTGATTAACAATGCTCTCAGCATCGACCAGGGAGGTATCGAGACCGTAGTTAATTTCATCCTTGTCATAGTCATGTTTCAAGGCTCTGGAAAAAAGCTGGCGAATCCGGTCAACCGCATGATCTTCCCACGGCACCGAGTATCTCTTGTTGTAGAACAGAGTCGCCAGGGGTTCGCGGATAGTGTGGTTGCTCAAGCCTATCGTGAGCCCCCGCGACATCCGGGAAATGATTCCGCTCTTGATAAGCCCCTGGGCATCGATGACAAGATCATATCGCTCTGTCTGAAGCGTTTTCTTGAAAGCCCGTACCTCACGGTTCAGGGCAGTACGCCACAGGTTGCGCCGCCACCTGCGAATGGCGACCGGGATAACCCGATCAACGGCAGGATGCCAGGAAGGGACATCTACAAAGTTTTCTTCAACAACCCAATCGAAGGAAAGGCCCCGGTGGGCCCGATGGGCGTCGGTCACTGCCGGCAGGGTGTGGATAATATCTCCGAGGGAAGACACTTTGACAATAAGCACACGCACCGCAATCTAGCCCTCTGACACCTTAATCTCGTTGCTTTGGTTTAATTCGGTTCAGTCACTTCTGGTGCAACTTCCAAAAGCTCTGCTGCGGCGTCAATAGCAAGTTGTGGCCGCAATTCTCTGAGGCAGCGCAGATGGCCGAAGGGGCAGGTGCGCTTGAAACACGGTCGACATTCAATGTCTGTCGCCAGCAATTTTACCTTGTCTGCCAAGGGCGGTGTAAAGTCAGGCGTTGTCGAACCATAAATAGCAATGACCGGCTTGTTCAGCGCTGCCGCAATATGCATCAGGCCGGAGTCGTTGCTGATCACGGCCTCCGTCGCGGCGAGCAGATCAATCGCCTGACCCAGGCTGGTCCGACCGGCCAGATTCACACATCTCGCCAGCATAGAGGGCTCAACGTCGGCGAGTATCGACTCAACCATCAGTTCATCTTTCGGTGAACCAAAAAACCAGACCGCCCGACCTTTAGCCAGTAAATCATTGACCAGCTCGGCATAGTGCTCTGCCGGCCACTGTTTGGCCGGGCCGAACTCCGCGCCCGGGCAAATGCCGATAACCCGACTGTCGTGCTGCAGTCCGAATGCGCCGAGCGTTTCCGCCTGTTGCAGGGCATCAACCGCCAACTGCGGTTTTGGGCAGTCATCCGGTGGAGCGGACCCGGGGGGGTAAGCCAGCGCGACAAACCGCTGCACCATCAGGGGATATTGATTCTTGTCCAGTCGGCGGATATCAGTCAGCAGAGGCCAGCGAAACTCACCCGCCCAGCCGGTTCGTCGCCCGATACCGGCATGAAAGGGGATCAGTGCCGATTTAAATGAGTTTGGCAAAACGTAAGCATGATCAAAGCGCCGACTGACCAGAGCTTTTCCCAAACGTCTCCGCTTTCTGAGATTCAGCTCGCCATGAGCAAGGTCCAGCGTCAAGGCCTCAGACACTTCGGGCATACGCGCAAGCAAGGGCTGCGTAAAAGGCGGCGCCATCACGCTGATCTCGGCATGGTCATGTTGCTGGCACAGGACCTTGAACAGTGACTGCGCCATGATCATATCCCCGATCCAGGACGGGCCGATGATCAGGATCTTATAGGTGCTCGCTGAGCTCATAGCTTGGGCAACTCAAAAAGCCTGCCGCCCTCGGCAGTCAGACTTGGTTATGGTCTCGTTGGCGGCTCTGCGACGCCAATATGTTTCAGAGATCAAGAACAGCCGGCGTTCATTCCTGCATATCAGGAGTCACCCTGAGAACTTCATTGATGGTGGTGAGCCCACTGGCCACTTTTTGCGCGCCACTGAGGCGCAGGCTCAGCATCCCCTCCTTGTCTTGCAAATCAACAAACTCGAAGTCTGCAACAATTTCAAGGATGTGCTTCCCCTGGTGCTCGGCGGCTTGAGAGCTGCGCAGTGCAGTAGCGCAATCAGCCTCAGTGATCTTGCCTTCATCACGCAACGCATCGAGAAAACCCGCCAGAGTCAGGGCACCCTTCTTTAGCTCAGCCACTGGCATTTGTCTCTCCATTGCAGTCATCTTTCATATTACCGAGTTCGCGCAGCAAGCCATGGGCACACAATCAGCCGCACCACCTCATCCCGCAAACAGTTTGCTTAGTCTACCGACTATAGCCGCTTAGGCAAAAAACTGGTGACGGCGTACCCTGCCATGCAGGCTGTCCGTATTGTTGGCTTACGGGGATGATACTGCCTGATTGGCCGGTTCAACACCTTGCCGGAATCATGAGAAGAGAGCGTATCGGAAGGCCGCAGCAGCGCGCCTATTCGACCAGTTTGACCCATTCGCCGGCCTCTGGGTTGCCGCGGGGGTAATATCCATTGAGCAACCGCAGGGTTTCCTCTGGATAATTCGCAATCCGGCTTGATTGGGCAACTACAGCAAAGTCGAAAAACTCGCTGGCCTGCACATATTTGATCTTCAATTCGCTGCCGAGGAGGGTTTCTCCGTTTTGAATGGCCCGGAAAGTGCGGATGCTATCCAGCATAGCCTGATCCACCGCATCAAACTCGTCCTCCTGTTCAATCTCGCCCCGGAAGATGAATACCCGAGAGCCAAAATAAATGGCAGCGACGCGCTCTGGCCTGCCGGACTCTGAAGTTGTCAGTCCCGTATGACCAATCAAACGATACTGGTTTAGCGCCTCGGATTTTTGTAAATCCGAAATACCCAGTTCTTCTCTAAGAAAGACACGGGGTTCAATATTTTTACTCAGACGTCTCGCTTCGACGCGCAGCTCAGCGACGCCCTGATTGGCAGCGGTGACGGTCGTTGTTGTTTCGCTGACCGACCACTCATCAGGAAAAACCAGAGTGTATCCCAACAGAGTCTGATAGTAGCGGTTCCGCTCATCTTGCTGTCTGGATCCCGCGCTTTCACCAACGATCAGTCCGTCGAGTCGTTCGCGCAGCGCTTTATTGTCTTGTAGTGTCACTTCTGCTTCTTCAAGCTGCCCTACTGCCTCAATGGCCTCCTTCAGGCGTGTGTCGTTGCGTGGGTGGGTCGCAAACAGCCCATGGTAGCTTCCGCTGCTGCCAGAGACGCGACGGTTGAAGTCTTCCTGATTTTTCAGAACCGTGACAACATCGATCATCGCGGCGGGTTCATACCCTGCCTTGAGCAGATATTCGGCACCCAAACTGTCCGCCTCCAGCTCCATATCCCGGCCAAAACCACTCAGGCCGGTTTGCGCCCAGATAGAAGCCACCTGGCTGATTTGAGACCCGGCGTAACCACTCCCGGTGGCCACCGCGGTAACGAAGCCGCCAACCTGAGCAGCGACGTTGGCAAGCCTGCCCCGGGCCTGCTGCTGAACTGCATGTCTGGCCGTGATGTGACCTATCTCGTGGGCAATAACGGCTGCAAGCTGGGCTTCAGTATTGATGAAGGTCAGCAGCCCGCGATTGACGTAAACGTAACCACCCGGCAGCGCCATCGCATTGATGGCCGGACTGTCGATAATCGTATAAGTGTATTCCAGATCAGGGCGATGGCTGGCTGCTGCCACGCGATTTCCCACTTCAGTGACATAAGCCAGCAGCGCCTCGTCCTGATAGAGCGGCTGGCTGGCCAGAACCTTTGCGTGTTCTTCAGCACCCACTTCTTTCTCGCGGGATTCCGACATCAGGACCAGATTGGCACCGCCCGTAGCCGGATTGACCGCACACGAGGTCAGGCCTGAAAGCACCAGCAATGCGGTCAGCACAGAGGCGATCAGACTGCCGCGAAGATGCGTCATCCAAAGAGAGGCAGTCTTGCCTCGGGGCGCCGGTCTAATCATATGGACTCCTGTCTCCTTGCTGACTGCCAGTAGACGTCTAGCTACCGTTAACGAAGTCTTTAAGCTGAGTTGCCAGTCGGCTGCAGGCGTTCGCCTCCACGCGAGCGATCAGGGGTATGGGAACGACCAGTGCTGGCAAGTAGGACTGGCCTGTTGCATCGGTATTGATTGTGCCTACATTTGTCAGAGAGCCGACATCCCAAACTCGGGCGTCGAAGTTGGCATCGTCTTCCCACGTGCCGAATCCGAAGCAACCACCTCCGCCCGGTCCGATTGTGCAAGAGATAGAACCCTGTCTGTCGGTCGTCTCGGTGAAGCCGTCAAGCCAGACGATGTAGCGGATGCCAAATTCACTCATTTTTTCCGCCACGACGTTTTCGGCCATGAGTTGTTCGAGGTCTCGCGTTCGCAGCGGCGCAGTGCGCGGTTCAAACCAGGGAAACATCGCGTCAACAAACTCTTGCTCGGGCACAACATTGATTGCACCCTCGCCCCGCGCCATCCGGTCGCCAACGCACTGAACGAATTCGCTGCGAGTTTCATAGTCACTGGCCTGTCGCCGGCCGAGAATGACAACCGCCTCATCGCTCGTGATACCGGTTTCCCCTTGTCGGAATTCATCGACGGTCGTGCTGGTGCAGCCAGCAAGTGCGGCAAGCGCAGCAAGCAGGACACCACGAACGGTTCTGCCATGCCATTGATTAATGAATTCGATCAAGCTCCGGCTCCTGATAAATGAATTGCTCACAGCTGTGCCAACCAGTCACGCACTTCCGGGACTTGCGCGAAGCTCAGGGAAAAGCTTGAAGCAAGATCGCGGAGTGCCACGACGGCAGCATCGTTGATGGCCGCCTCCGTAGAACGGAAGGTTTCTGTCGGGGTCTTGCCGTAGGAAGTCAGAACCCAGTCAGCGATGTAGTCACCCTCAGCCGTAGCGAGGCGCATATTGTACTTGATCCATACCTCATAGACGTCGAGTTTGGTTTTCGTGGGCAAAGCAAGCTGGAACTCTTCGATGAGCGGGGTAAAGACCGCGTCAACCTCCGCTGCCACCGCATCATCGAGACTGTCTATCACCACGACACCATCGAACATGGCTGGCAGAACGGCATTGAACAACGCGATATGAGACTGCCCACTCTGGACATTGAATTCCTCGGCTCCTGTTTCCGAGTACTCCATGTAGGCAAAATCCCGAAGCGACTGATCATAGTAGACCGCAACATTCAAAGGCAGCTTGCTGATATTGGGCGTCGGAAAACTCCCCTCGATGGTGACAGTACTGACACCACAACCGACCAGGAACGTCAGCCCCAGCAGCGCTGCGAGTCGAATCAGAAATTTAGCAGAAGACATACCGACCTGGCCCATTAGTAATTACGTGTCAAAAAAGCCGTGACTAGCCTGAATATACGACCATTGCGCTGATCAGGATTCCATCAGCAAAGCCTATTGAAAGTCGTTCAGTCCGACAAATGTACCACCATTTCGCGACGTGATCTCCCGCATGAGTGTGGCGTAACGATAAACGCTTTGCTGGAATCGACGGGGGCCGGCGAAGATGGTGGGAAAACCGATACCGTGAATTCGCACGCGACGATTTCCTTGTTCATCCTCGGCGTTAATCCGATCTATGGTCTGCAGGACATCCTGAATAGATCCGCCCGGCTGAAAGTCATCGCCAAGCACATAGATACTAATTTTCTTGTCCGGCGAATAAAAGGTGTTGATAGCCCGTGTCACTCCTTCTACAGGGCTACTGTTACTGTAAGGCTGCCAGGTCCTCAGAGTCTGGATGATTTGTTGCCTGCGCCCCGGCGTGTCGGGGATCCATTCGCCGCGATAGGTGTTGAACATATAGTCACCCATATCATTCATCACCTGAATGCCCTTCACCTCAGGGTAAACATCCAGCGTGTTGTCAATGACTTCAAGCATCGTGTTCCAATTGCCCGGAGTGTTGTACATGCTGCCTGAGGTATCGATCAGGAAAATGATGTACTCACTGTCTACCGGCACGCCGCCAATGGCATTGTTTTCCGGAGACGCCACGTTAGCCAGCAGGCGCTGCATCTCCTCAGTCAGAGTTTGCCGCGCAACGGCCAGCTTGCCGATTTCGTCAGTGGTTTCATCGGACAGCTGTTGAGAAGTCTGATAGCGCCCCTCAATGTCACTCAGGTCTCGCCGCAATCTGGCGATCCGATCCGTAAGCGCCGAGAGCTGTTCATGTTTAGCGTTCAGGTCACGGTTCAGGATTCGGGTTTCCCCCCGGATCTCGAACAGCTGTTCCTGAAGCTCTGTCACTGACGCCTCTTGCGGCACCTCTGAAACTTCGATCATGGCGGGATCGGCAGGCTTCACGATCATCAGCAAAATGATCATGGCACCGAAGCCACAGGACGCCACATCCAGAAAGGATACGGTAAAGGAGTCTGTCTCTGCGCGTTTGCGTCTTGCCATGAGGCTTTGCCTGCTTAAGTCCCTTCAGGGCCAGTCATCTGAAGGCGTCAGAAATGAGCCCTGGGAAAACTGGGCCAGTTGCCAGTATGCTGCTGCAGCGCTGGGGTCACCTTCCAGCGGCATCAATATTATATTCACCGGAATACCTGAGGGTAGTTCTTCAACCGCTTCTTCAAATAATTCCATCCGCCGATTCGGGGTAATCAGGTTATCGCGACTCTCCCGAACTCCGAGCGTAGGCAGCCCGTCAGTAATCAGGAATATATTGTCCGGCCTCGGGTTCATGTTCGAGGCCGCCCGAAACACCTGCTGCAGATTGGTTCCGTTTTGTGGCACCACCTGTTCAGCGCCGGCGATGACCTGATTCAGCTGATCGCGGTCAGCGACTTCAAGCCAGGTTTCGGTCGTGCCCTCAAGCACACTTCTGTGTTCCTGATTGAAGTGCCACACCTGGTAGCGACTGGTGACCGGCAGTTGGGTCGAGATCCAGTCCACCGTTTTGACGACCCTCTGCCATTTAGGGGCATTGCGCTTGCGATCATCATCCATATTGCGGGTGCGGATGATGTTGACCAGCGTGTTATCCAGCATGCTTGCCGAGCTGTCCATCAGCACCAGGATACGCTGCCCGCCAAGAAACATACCCGACAGGTATTGTCGCTGCCCGTCGCCGATAAACTGCCTGACGCTCGAACCTTCCTGATCCAGCGCACTGGCCTGTAACCGCAACAGCTCCTCTTCCAGAGCCTGAACGTCTGCCCGCAGCTGGGCAATATCCTCCTCGGTCGCCACGCTGGAGTTCTCAAGCGCCGCCAGTTCCTGCAGAAATGTGTCGATCTGTTGCTGTATCTCCCGAGCCAGCCCTTCTGCCTCTACCACTTCATAGTCCACGTCGGACAGGGTATTGCGGACCCGCACCAGGCCAAGCTGACCTTCCCTGATTTCTTCTTCCAGAAGATTGATTTCCGCCATGAGCTCGCTGTCGGTCTCTTCCACGGTCACTGTACTGGCGTAGTCGAGAATCAGAAAGATCAGAATTACTGCACCAAACCCGCAGAACATGACATCGAGAAACGAAAGGCTGATCGGGTTCAGCTCCCGGCGTTTTGTTTTTGTATTACCGCTGGCCATGACTTACCCGGATCAAGCTCGCGCGGTCATCACAACCCTCAAACTGAATCTCATCGCCGAGCCGAAGACGATTCTCAGCCTCAGCAGGGCTGCCATTAATCTTCATGCCAGCGGCTTCGGCTTTCAGGCTCACTTCACCATCGCGCAGACAAATATGCCCCAGCAGTGCCGGCATGCCCTGTATTGACAATACCAGGGCCGGTGCCGAGTCAGATTCACGGTCCGGGTTCAGTCTGTTCTCTATCGGAAGATCTTCAACGGGCAGGGCGTGATGCCGGAACAGGATATGTGAAGGTGCACCCTGACCAAGCGCCGGAGGGCTGGTAGGAGAAGGGGCTTCGGATACCGGCAGACTGTTTACCAGCTGGATACTCTCTCCGGTGCCGGCGATCAGATTGACAAATTGCAGGACGTTACCCGTGAGGGCCTCCCGCTCGAGGACGACCGGCCGAACCGAGCTGGGCAAGGAAGCAGCAAAACCCGGCAGAGCAGCGATGGCAGGGCTTAGCATCAGCTGGCAGTCCTGATTGCTTTGCATGGCGAGAACCTGATCGCTGATTTTCGCATACTGGGGTCTCAGGCTGCTCACCAGCGATTCATGAGGCATCTTGGCAGTATGACTGGTTTCTCCCGTCGCGAGCTCCAAAATCAGATTGCCGTCGTCACTGGCACCCAACCAGTGAGGAAGCGTGTTGTAGAGTTGCTGCTCGCTCTCAGCGTTATGCTGAGGATTGAAACGGCACTGTTGGATAAACAGGTTTGTCGCCATTTGCATCATCAGATTCATGAAACTCTGGCTGCCGACTCCCGGAACCTGAACAGTGGTCTCGGTCTGCAACACGCCCGCTTCCAGCTTGAGGCTGGACACCAGAGCCTGATGCAGCTGCAGGTCGAGATAAATCACCTGCGCAGACTTTGCCTGCGTCGCGGCGGCCGCCGCTGACGAATCCACGACACCAATAACGGTAAACGGCGTTTGCTTGGCTAGCCCCAGCAATATCGCGAGCTGCTGATGCGTGAAACTACCCGGCACCGCGAAAATCACCTCGCCCTGAATCGCACAGACCTCAGCAAGATGCAGCAGATGCGCATAGGCGATGTCCGCGTAGTGCCGGAAACTGTTGCCATGGGAAATCGGATCGAGACTGAGCTCTTGCCAGTACCGGTTATAGCTTTCGGTCGGCCTCAGGCGTGCCTGTTGTTCGGCAGCCTCACCGAACAGCACCTCAGCCCCATCTGCCAGGGCAAAACCGGGACTGTGCAGGAGGATACCGGTTTCGTCACTCACACAAATGCCGTGATCATTGAATTCGATAACTTTAAGGCTCACGGTTCACCTGTCGCTCCTGAACGATACGGATCCGACTGCTTACAGAGCAGTGGCATCTGGCACTTGAAGGTGCCGGACCAGCCGCTCATCACAGTAATTCTGAGTATCAAGTACCAGACGGTCTTGCAGCAGCTGCAGCTGATGCAGCAAAAACATGAGGAAAATACTCACAACCAGGGCCACGAAAGTTGAGTTAAAAGCAACCCCGAGGCTCACGGTCACGCCAACAATATCGCCACTGACGGCCTGATAGGCCTGGCCCAGCGCCGTACCGATTCCGCGCACCGTACCAAGGAACCCAATGGAAGGAATCGCCCAGGCAATATAGCGCACGATGGTTAATTCGGTTTCCATACGGTCCGCCTCAGTTTCACAGACATCTTTTATCGTCAGAGAAACATCCTGAATGCTGCGGGTGCTCTGAAAACGGTGCAGGCCAGCCAGCAGAGCGCGCGGTAACAGATACGCCTGCTCATGTTCCGGCAGCGCCTGAACCGGTCTGGCATAGTTTCGTGAGTCCTCCGGCAAAACGCTCATGCCTTCTTTTACCTGAACCAGCGTGCGCTCAAGCAGACTGCGCTGTCGGACAGTCTGCTGCGTTTTCATGCCAATGATGAACACGGCCCACAGCATCAGCGTGATACAGGCCTGCTGCTCGAAATCTTTCAGAATGACAAACACAGAACGCTCGGGAACGAAGTCCTCATTCACCTGCTGCTGCTCTGCCTGATAGGCCTGAATATCAGCAGCCACAGGGCGAATGACGGTGGTATAGGTCGCCTGAACAACAATAAAGGCAAAGACCAGTGCCGCAAGCTGAATAAATGTTTCGTAGAGTGAGCCTTGTTTCATGGCTTAGTCCTTTTGTGTTTGCTCGACAGCCCGCAAGCTGGCGTTTATATGTCTACCGGGAACGACACGCCGAGATCCTGCGAGATCTGCTCGGTGGGCACAAAACGGCCCGGCGACTCCTCTTCCTCGGAAGGTTCCGTCATTGCGGCCGCTGTGGCACTGTCGCTGGCTTCAGCACTTTCAATCTCATCTGAGACCAACGCGTCTGAATTCTCTTCACTCTGTTCCAGCGGGCTTTCTGCCGCGAAAGATGCCACAGCAAAAAACAGCATGATTGCTGCCGCGATCTGTCTAAGTTTCATCAGTCCTCCAGATAGCGCGCTATGCGGAATCCGACATCATCTCTGGGCTCTTCCCCAAAGTCCCGGAACGACAAACGCATCTCCGTGATCGCACCATGCGCCCAACTGGAGCCCCTGATGGTATGGAACTGACCGAGTTCCGGTCCCTTCGGGTCGATTTCCGGGCCACCAACGCTACCAACTGCGCCGTAGTAGTCATGAACCCATTCCGACACGTTACCGGCCATGTCAAAGATACCGTACTGATTGGCCTGAAAAGACGCTACCGGCGCAGTGGCGAAGTAGCCGTCATCATAATCAAACATCACTTCACCGAGGTAGGCCCGGACCGTAATGTCCGCAAAGTTTCCGGCATTTTCGGGTGGCGGAAGCTGCTCGCCCCACGGGTATTTCAGAACATTTCCACTGCCATCGGTCCGAGCAACCCATGCCCACTCTGCCTCGGTTGGCAGCCGATAACCGGTCGCGTCAGAGTTGAAACCAACCACTTCTTCCCCCTCAGTCCGGTAGAAAAGCGGCAGACCTTCCTGCTCGCTCAGCCAGTTGCAGTATAAAGCTGCCTGCGTCCAGCTGATCTGAACTGCCGGTTGAGCTTCGTTATCCAGAGTCAATCCCTGAATGGTCCCGGAAGAATGCTCACTGTCATAGCGCCTGAACTCAGAGTTGGTGACTTCTTGATAAGAAAAATAGAATGGACGTTCCAGTTTGACTTCGCGAAGATTTTCATTAGGCCGGCGGCCCGCTTCCCGTCGGGACGCCCCCATGGTAAAGGAACCGGGATAAAACAGCTTGAGGCTTTGCCCTGCCACTGTCGAGATTTCCGGCTTGATCTGTTCCTGGCGAGCCTGCTCCAGCGATTTTAATGTGACCCTGATTGCCTGCTCGAGGCCGGGTCTAGAGGTAAATGCGGTGTTATAGGGCACATATCCTTCTTTGCGTATCTCGATCTGCTGGTTTACTGCCAAGAGCTCGAGCCTCTGGTTAGCGGGCCCCATCAGCTCCCCATTCACGTAGAGCTCGGCGTCTGGGGGGTCTGCGATGATGCTGACGCTGGCCAGAACAGGACTGAGGCTGACCGTCACCTCGCTCTCCTGGTCGGGCTCAGTGCGCACCGTTGTCGTCGACGACTCATAGCCGTCTTTGAAAAAAGTAATCTGATGATCTTCGGCGGGTGCCAGCGCCACTTCAAGAGGGGTCTGACCCTGAAAGGTGCCTCCTATCGTGACACTGGCAGCGGTTGGATTGGAACGAATAAATACCAGACCATCGGCAGGCTCAAGAGCGATGGTGGGCAAAACCATGTCTTCTCCGGCTGTTATTTCATACCCTTCCTGCCAGGCTTTGTGACCGCTGAGTTTCAGAGTGATTTCCCTGAGACCCTGAATAATTTCCGCATTCAGAGGAGTTTGCCCCCTCAGCGCTCCGTCAATGATGACGTCCGCACCCGAAGGCACTGTCGTAAACGACAGGGTCGCCCATGCCGGCTCGAGGCTGGCGCTGAACTGCTGGCGGACGGAACGGCCCTCAATGGCAACCGGAAGCCCGTAGTCGAGATAGCGATCACTGCTGATAGTGAGCTGATGATCTCCCGGCTCGACCGACAGATCGGTCAAGGGTGTCAATCCAACATCAACGCCATCTATCCTCACCCGTGCACCGGTCACATTTTCGGTATCGATACTTACCAGGCCCGGTAATTTGCGCATATCAAACGGGTGGGTTTGCGACTGCTCACTGCCCACGATCAGCTGGGTCGCTGTGTCATAGTAACCCTCATTCTTCAACATCAAGCGGTAGGTACCACTACGCAATAAATAGCGGGGCCCAAGCTGCAGAGCGATCCCGCCGCTGATCTCAATGTCGGCAGAAGCCGGATTCACCTCGATGAAGACAGAGCGGGCGGTGAGCACAAAAAACCCGGCCGCAGACGACAGCACGGAGAAGACAAGCACAACCGCGTGAAACCACCTGAACCGGTAGCTGAAGCGCTTTGTCGTTTCCTGATTGGGCGTAAAGTCGATCGGTACTATGGGATCAAGTGATCGGTTTGCCCCGGCTGATTTTTCCACTTCAGTCACAGCATCTTCACCTGTTGGTCGTCACTACGCGCTCATCACACTGCACCACGACGACATCCGGCGTTTGACCAAACCCTACCGTAAATTCCTCGCGGACATCGCGGTAGCCTGGTCGCCTGCCAACTGCCACATAATTGCCGGGCTTGAGATCCATCGTCGTCTCGGAAAATACGCCGAGCGTACCGATTCGAAGTAGCGTGACCTCAGTAAACGTATCTGACAGGAACACAATCCGAACGGGCACCTGAGAATTCTCCAGCAATGCCTGCAGCTCATCGAGCCGTGAAGACAGCAATGGCCCCGGATCCTCAATGTCTCGCCCAATGAAGTAATAGCGGAGGGTTTCTTCGTAAACGGCCTGGTCTGAAAAGCGCTCAGGCGAGTCAATGGCGGTAACCAGCAGCTGGTCCAGAGTCATGCGCTGATTTGCCAGCTCTCTTCCCTCCTGGGCAAAGAGTAAATTGCCATCAATGGCAATCACCTGATCATAGGCAGCCACTGCATCACTCCAGCGCTCATCGGCCTCGGCTGAGGAGATGTCTATCCGCAGCTGGGCGATTTGCGCATTCGCCACCTCGGTCTCGGTTTGCCGGATAGCGGCCTCAGCTTCCTGCACGTTGATACCCATGGCAGCGGCGCGCTGAAACGCGGCGATGGCTGATTCGGGATCATCAGCCTGAAGCAGCAAGTAACCTTCGGACATGATTTGGGAAAATTCATTTTCTCGAATTTCAGCATCGACCTCTGCGATTGCCAGCGGCGCAGTCTCATTATAAGGGTCAAGACTCACTATTTCTTGCAAAAGGCTTCTGGCGGCTTCGAGATCGCCAGTTTCCCGCAGCTCTTCTGCCTGTTGCATTAACAGCTGCACCTGATCCAGAGTTCTTGCTCGCCCCAGGCCGATCTGAGCAGCTTCGCTGTCCGGATCCAGAACCAGCGCCAGCGAATATCGGTCTTGAGCAAGCTGAGAAATTCCCTCAGCAAGGGCGTTGTCACCGTCAATGAGGGTTTGTGCCAGCACCTCGGGTATCCGCGCCAGAAGCTCTGCCAGCGCATCATTTCCTTCACTGTAAGAGCTTATGGCGAGCTCAAAATCTTGCGTCCGGTAATACTCATCACCGATGGATGCAATCTCCAGCGCGGCGTCATAGTCTGCTTCCCCCCAGGACGCCACTTCCAGGGCATCCAGCTGACCCTGCTTTTCCAGCAGTTCCGCCAGGACATCCTGAGCTTGTTTGCGCCTGATGGACCGCTGCGCCTCCTCGAACGGTGAAACCGCGGCCGCCTGCTGAGACGGCGCGGAAGCGACTGGCTGAGTGGCTTCCTCGATTCTGCGTTCCAGCGGAAGCTCGTATTCAGACACCACGCTTGGCAGGACAAATACGACCGCCAGAGCCACGACCACCAGAAAACCGAGACCGAACCACATGGCTGCACTGGGCTTCTGACGCTGCTGAGGAGCCACCTGTCTGGCGTAAACGCCGGCGTCATCGCCTTCCAGAGCCATAGGCTCTGTGTTTTCAGTTGCGTCTGCGGACATGTCTTTTCTACAAAGGACTCAGAAGAATGCGGAAATTTGCGATCAAAGCTCGCCCATCTCGGCCGCGTAAAGGTCTGCCAGAATGTCGCGCCATTGTTCGTACTGCTCCTCTACCGAACCGCTCAGCGTGATCGTGCGATCATCAAGATTGATGACTTGAGGGGCCACTGCGTTCTCCAGAGACTCACCCAGTTCCTCCAGGGCCTGCATGTGGATACGGGCCTCGGCCTGCTTGTCGAATCCGCTCTTTACCAGAAACGCGCCCGCGCCGACAGCGGTGGCGCCACCGGCCTGTGTTGCCCAATTACCGCCGTTGCTGGCTGCAGCAATGCCGCCAACAACAGCCGCTGCCCCCGCAATGAAGCGGCGTCTTGCCGAGGCCTCAAGCTCCCTCAGCGTGATGGTTTCCTGATAGCTCTGCTCTCTCCACGAGTCGTAGGGCAGACGCATCTGTCTGACATAGGTCGCGAAGTAATCCTGAACCGTATCGATGAACATGAAGTCGCGCTCGCGGATGCTGCGAATTCGACCCAACAAAGGGTCGTTATCAGCGGGCAGCGCAGTGAGCTGGTACTCTCCGTTCCTGTCCCTGGCGAGATAATTCCCGAAGGCGTCATCAGAGAAGCGTTGCGCGAAAAGCAGCTCAGAGACCGTTCTGATTTCCTGCACCTGCGAAGCGTCAATGTTTCGTTGCCGGTAAGCCAGCAGGTCGTTCGCAATCTTGTTGTAGATCACCTGAAACGGATCGTTCTTCTGGCGATTCTGGGGGTCGTAGCTAAACTGGCTGATGACTTCTTCATACTCTTCGGTGTACCAGTGACGCCCACGAGAATCGTTGACTTCCACTCTGATAATCATCGCCTCGCCATTGGACCTCAGGATCGTCCCATTGACCTGCACATCCATCGGGCTTTCGCTGTTCGGCATGACGCGAACGATGCCCCAGTTTGCGGATCGCTGCAGGGTCTCCGCTAACAGGTACGGCGCATAGCGGGATTCCGCAACACGGATTTCAGGGTTCGCGGTGTCTTCATCATCCCCCAAGAACTCATCGATGCCGGGGTCGAACAGCGAAACACCCACGTCCAGCAAAAAGTCCTCGGGCACATCCTGACTGTCCTGAACTACCGGCGTGTAGCTGGTTGTCTTTACGGTGTGGGTTGCGCAGGCACTCACCAGAAATGCCAGGGCCAACGTGAATACTGCTTGCCTGTATTGCAAAATCATTGATCGTCACCAATACCTGTGTAATTTCGATATTCTTCCCAGAGCGCTTCCCGCAATTCGGGGTCAGGCTCGGTCATCGCCGCCTCACGCAGCTGTCGGGCCACCACATCATCATCACGGCCACTGGGAATGTCTTCCGGCGGTGGAAAGGTCTCCTGTGGCTCTCCACTTGAGGTCGATGGACTGCCCACAGCCGCCACTGCGCCAGCTGTTGCTGCAGAGGCCTCTTCTATAGTCTGAGGTTGTCGCTGACCACCAGCGGCGCCGCCGCTGCTGCCACCGCCACCCGCACCTCCTATGGCTACTGATCCTGCGGCATTGCTCTCGTTCTGGGCGCGCTCGCGCTCTCCGAGAATGAATCCGTCGAAGGTTTCGTATCCCCGACGCAGACGCTCGTCCAGCACTGCGGCGCGCTCAGCGGCCGTCATACTGCCCGTACCGCTTTGACCTGTTGGCTCTGTTGATGCACCAGATGCACCAGAAGGCAGAGAATCAAGACCATAATCACCACCAGGCCTTCTTAAAGTGCCGTTTGAAGACCCTGAATTCCCACCTACGCCTCCGTTCGCGGCGCCAGTCGAGGTGTCTCTTGCTTCACCGCCGCCACCGGCTCCCCCGGCTGGCAGTCGTGCTGACGTACCGGCCGCCTGGCCGGGCCCCTGGGCGGTGTTCTCTCGCGCGAAGTCGCCGGAACCTGAGGAAGAAATCGCTCCGTTGCCACTGTCTGAACCCGAATCAGCAACACCTATTTCCCCACTTGACCCATCATTTTTG
>Ga0181574_10000259_pt1 | contig 48530 bp, 41 predicted proteins | sample 101ome_24_FD_145600 | JGI IMG/M metagenome (GOLD analysis project Ga0181574, IMG submission 145600) | Coastal salt marsh microbial communities from the Groves Creek Marsh, Skidaway Island, Georgia - 101410AT metaG (spades assembly) | ecosystem: Environmental > Aquatic > Marine > Intertidal zone... | reverse complement strand
GACTATGACGGCGAGTCCATTCCTGGACCGCTTTTAAATTGGAGCCAAGAGGCTTGCGCACGCCCGTTTGACTTCACGCCGCCGTGTCCTCCAGATTTGGGCTTAGACTCCGATTGTGTTGAAGAAACCAACGCATTCGAGTGGACGGATGCAGGAATTTGTGCGGACGATGTCATGGGCTACCAACTGTACTGGGCGCCGACGCCGGACGATACCCTGCGACCCGTGGAATTGTTCAACGATCCTGCCCAGTTGTCTTATTTGTGGAATGCAAACGGCATGCGCGGCACCCTTGCAGGTTGTTTTGCCATCACCGCCTTGGACAGTTTGCAGCCAGGACCGGACGGTGAATTGCGCCGGAACGAGAGTGCCCTGAGCGACACAATTTGCGCGGATAACTGTCCCTTTTACTTCCTGCCAAACGTCTTCACGCCAAATTGGGACGGCGAGAACGACGCGTTCGAAGCCTTCCCGTGGAAGTTCATTGATTCGGTAGATGTCAGGATTTACAACCGAATGGGTGAAGAGGTCTATCAAACCTCAGATCCGTGGATTCGCTGGGATGGTGAGCACCGTGATGGCGGATTGTGCGCAGACGGAGTCTATTATTACACCGCTCGGGTATTCACCATACGATTGGTCGGATTGGTGGAAGAACGCTTCAGTGGTGAACTTCATTTGATGGGAGGTGTTGGTCCGATAAACGAATAAGCATGTTCACAGGCATCATCGAACAGTTGGGGCGCGTTGAGCGAATCGAGGAAGAAGGCGCCAATGTGCATTTCAGCATCGCGGCGGCGTTTGCCGGGGAGCTACAAATTGACCAAAGTGTCGCGCACAACGGGGTTTGCTTGACAGTCGTTGAAAAAGATTCGAATACGTATACCGTTACCGCGATCCACGAAACCATGGAGCGGACCAATTTGGGTGCGTGGCGCGAAGGCGATTTGGTGAATCTCGAGCGTTGCACGCAGTTGGGCGGCCGACTTGATGGGCACCTGGTTCAAGGCCATGTCGACACCACTGCGAAATTGATTGAAATTCAGGACGCGGATGGCAGTTGGGAATTGCTGTTTGAACATGTCGCCCATGCGGAATTCATCACCGTGCCCAAAGGGTCCATCACGGTCAATGGCATCAGTTTGACCGTCGTTCAATCCGAGCCAACCCGGTTTTCTGTGGCCATCATTCCGTACACCTGGGAGCACACGAATTTGCACGCGTTGAAGGTGGGCCAATTCGTTAATTTGGAATTCGATGTCATCGGGAAATACGTGGCGCGCATCTTGGCGGCACGGGATTAACTTTTGTGAGTGATCTTGGGTCGCAAGACAAAGTTCTGCCCGAGGTAGACCCGTCGCACTTGCTCATCGGAAGCCAACTCTTCGGCCGTTCCGTGCTTGAGGATTTGGCCTTCGAACAGCAGGTAAGCCCGGTCTGTGATGTGCAGTGTTTCTTGCACGTTGTGGTCGGTGATGAGGATGCCAATGTTTTTCGACCGCAATTGTTCCACGATGCGTTGAATGTCTTCGACGGCAATCGGGTCCACCCCTGCAAACGGTTCGTCCAACAAAATGAACTGCGGATCGGTTGCCAATGCGCGGGCGATTTCCGTCCGCCTCCGTTCGCCCCCACTCAGCACATCGCCGTGGGACTTGCGCACTTTTTCGAGGCCAAATTCTGCAATCAATGACTCAAGGCGCTCTTTCTGCTCGTCCTTGGTTAGGTTTTGCAATTCGAGAATGGCCCAAATGTTGTCCTCCACGGATAGTTTCCGAAAAACGGAAGCCTCTTGCGGGAGGTAACCAATGCCCATTCGTCCACGTTGGTACATCGGAAGTTGCGTGATTTCAGCATCATCCATGTATACGCGGCCTTCATCCGCTTGAACCAAGCCCACCACCGTGTAAAAACTGGTCGTTTTCCCCGCGCCGTTGGGCCCCAGTAATCCAACCACTTCTCCCTGCCGCACTTCCAGTGAAACACCGTCTACCACTCGCCTGTGCCCGTATTGCTTGACCAGGCCTTCGGCACGGAGAATTTTTGTTTGGGCAGATTTCATGGTTCAAAAATAGCGCGTGCGCTTGCTGTGTGGTTAAATGCTGGCTTCGAATCCGATGCGCACCCCCCAACTCGACGGTTCATTGATGGGAAGATCCGTGCGCCACACCCCATCAACGCGGATGAATCCGAAAATATTTTCGAGCCCCACTCCGCATTCCAAATACGTGCCATTGAGTCCTGTGGTACCTTCAGGCAACGCGAGCAGCGTCTCGTGTTTTGGGTCCCATGTTCCAGTAATTCCCCGAGCGGAAAGCACCTCGCGCAGTTCCAGCCGACGCAGCAATGGGAGGTGATTGAAGATGACCCCTTCGCCGTGCCATTCGACGGTGGCTTTGGCCCACTCGTCTGTCACGTTTTCAAAGAGCCGCAAGAGGTTGAACGACTCGGGAGTCATCAAGATGGTTCCGCTCGTGGGGACCACTTCCATGAGCGGAAATGGCGCCGTTCCGAAGTATTTTCCAGCCTGCGCCAACCATTCAATGCGCCCCCACCAACCCAGCCTGATTTCATCATCGCCTTCGACGGTGCATCGGATGTAGTTGTATTGAGAACCCAGAATATTCGGCATGCCCCACGTTACCGTTGCGGAAATCACGGGCCATTCCGTGCCCAAACTGTACCGGTCGAATTCCCCTCCGACAAACCGCTCACCCCGGGCGTATCGTAAAATCGCCGTGGCTTCAGAGGTGATCAGTCGGTTGATCGGCTGACCCGTCTCGGGGTCCAAGAAGGCCCAATTCCCGCGCGATCCGACTTGCCGATGCCGCCATTCCAAGAACCCCGTGAAACCGGGGCCGAACTCATGCAGGATGGACGCTTCCGCACGCGTGACTTCCGAAAGCGAGTTGGTGGTGTCTGTTCGGAAGGCGGATGTGAACACTTCCCCTTGATCCAACAAACCGGCCATGCCGAATTGCTCCAGATCTCGTTTGACTTCGACGTACGTCTCCGTCCTCGGGCTCTTGCGCAAAATGTGACGTGCACTGAATCCGCCTTTCCATTGCTGATCATAGGTTCCATATGCCGCAAAGACGCGCGGCATGAATCGCGTACTGAAAGCATTCGAGGTCCGGAGGTCCAACCGCAAGCGTTCGCCCTCTATGGGATTTTGCGTGTACGCCGACCACCAAGCGCCGACTTGCAGCGGACCTGCTTTGGCGTAGCCGGTACCCATGAAGTATCCCAGGCCTTTGACCGCACGCCATTGCGGCATCCCTTCAACCGAGTCGGTCATGGTCATGATGTTGCGTTCTCTTGGGAGCAACGGAACCGTGCGTATCGCTTGCCATTCATCGACAGTTCGGAATATCGCCAGGGAGTCAAACTGCAGATCGCGTCCTCCTCTCCAGACACTTTCGGGCCATTCCTCGGTCCATCGCTGCTCAGTAAATACCGTCGAACGCTTGAGGTAGGCTCCGATGCTGCGATTGGCTATGCTCATATCGAAGACGATGTCCTCACGTTCCATCATCCAGCGATCTCCAGCGTTTTCTCCCGCGACAGGAGTGTAGGACTGGACCCAATGCATGTCCCGAACGAAATTGACATTGGCCGAGGCGCTGAGGCGTGCTTCCACATGCGCCAATGCCAAACTCAGCGTATCGATCCACATTTCCCCTTCGAAAGTCATTTCGCCCTTTCGCCGCGGCACAAAGGCCAAGTGCATGGCCGTCCTTCCTTTCCAATCGAGGGTGTCCAGGATGTAAAACCGATAGTGAGCAGCGGCGCGATCGTGCAATGGCGAAGTGAAGGCCCGATCCAGCATCAGTAGCTGGTTTTCGTAGAGGTTGATTTCGGGAAAGCGCCCGTTCATCTCTGCCGTACCGAGGTTGCCTCCGGAGCCTAAGTCCATGCTGACTTGTGAAGCCGTGATTTGTGTTTCGCGGCGCTTTGGTTGGTTTTGCCAATGCTCGTTAGCGATCAATTCACCGAAAACAACGGGCAAGGCGGGACGCGCTTCCGTACTGTCCATGTAATCGAAAATGAACCGAAACGGCCCCCAGTACCAAGCTTGGGTTTGCGCATCCGAAAGGTCATTGATGTCGACTTCGATGCGTGTGTGCAGACGGTGATGCCCGGCACCCAACTGAAGCGGATTGTTTCTGTCTTTCGCTTCGATCACCCGTTCCATGAACGGTTTGGCAGGATTTATTTCCTTGCGATCGGGACGAACTTCAGCAGCCCCCAGATCAAAGGCGCGCGGCTCCATGCCGATGTCGATGCGTTGGGCAATCCCACGAGTCACTTCGAAGGATTGGTTGGCATAGCCCATGAAAGTAACCGTCAACCGACCGGGCCGATCGGAAGTGGACAAGGCATAACGACCACGTTCGTCGGACATGGTGCCTGTGCCCGATCCGCTAAAAACAACGTTCACATATGGCAGCGGCTCTCCAGAAAATGCGTCAAATATGCGACCTGAAACCTCGGTTGTTTGGCCATGCAAACCAGAAATCGAGCAAAGAAAGAGCACGTAAGCGAGCAGACGTCGGCCTTGCCCTTTAACCGGTTCAGACATCCGCTCGATTTCTTTGAACACGACGTGAAATCCACACGCTCGTCTCATACAAAACCAAAACCGGGAGCGCGACCAAGACTTGGCTAGTCACATCGGGAGGGGTAATCAGTGCTGCCAGCACCAAAATGCCGACCAAGGCGTGCCGTCGATAGGTCTTGAGCAACTCGGGGGTAATCAATCCGGCCTTGCTCAAAAAGTAGACCACGACGGGAAGCTGAAAGACCAAACCCGAGGCCAACGTAATTGATGCCACGGTCTTCATGTACGACATAACTGCAATTCGGGACTGCACATCGCCTAATTCGTAATTCCCCAGGAATTGCAGGGAAAGCGGCGCCACTATGTAATATCCAAAGCCGACACCGAGGAAGAACAAGATCGACGAACTGAAGCCAATGCCTCGGGCAGAGCGCCGTTCGCTTTCTTTCAAGGCGGGTCTCACAAACAACCAGCCTTGCCAAAAAACAGCGGGGAAAGTGACGATGAACCCGGCGATGGCCGAGACTAAAATATGCGTCGTAAAATTTCCCAGCATCGTCGTATTGATGAGCTCGTAATTGATGCTCTTTACGCACAATGCATCGCCAGCGCCGACCCATTCCGACAGTAGGCACCACGCCCGAAATGTTGGGAAATTGATGTTCCGAGGACCGAACAACACCACGTCAAACAACCAATCCTTTGCGAGGAAAAGCCCTATGCCACCGGACACCACGAAAAAAGCGGCATAGAATAGCCGTTTCCGAAGCTCCTCGAGGTGATCGAGGAAACCCATTTCGACGTCTTGCGTCCCCTGTTCTTCCGGTTGGTCGAGCTCCATGCGGCAAAATTAGCCCTCAAAAAATTCCCTCTCGCAACATGTCGTGTAAATGCACCATGCCTGCATATGTTCCTTCCCGTGTGACGACGATTTGACTGATGGCGAAGGACTCCATGATTTGGAACGCTTTGACTGCCAACGAATCTGCATCCAAGACTTTGGGTTGTGGATTCATCAGCTCCTTCGCTAAAGCCGGTGCTCCGCCCGTTTGTTCCAAGTGCCTTCGCAAATCCCCATCGGTGATGATGCCGATAATTTTCCCATCATCCAAGACAGCCGTCGCACCGCAGCGACCGGCGCTCATCGCGAGGACCACTTGGGCGAGATCAGCATTTGCATGCACTGCAGGAGCCCGCTCTGGTTCAATCAAGTCTTTCAATCGGGTGTACAATCGCTTCCCCAAAGCGCCTCCAGGATGCATCTGTGCGAAATCATCTGCTTGAAAGCCTCGCGCCTCCATTAGGCAAGTAGCCAACGCATCCCCCAAGGCCATTTGAGCAGCCGTGCTGGAAGTCGGGGCCAAGTCCAAGGGACATGCTTCCTGTTTGACGGTGGTATCCAAAACGTAGTCGGCTTGCTGTGCGAGATGTGAATCCACGTTGCCTGCCATGGCGATGAGAGGAATCCCTCGATGTTTGATAAGCGGGGTCAATGCCTTGATTTCAGGCGAATTCCCACTTTTCGAGATGCAAATCACCGCGTCTTGTTTCTGCACAAGTCCCAAGTCGCCATGAATCGCGTCAGCGGCATGCATGAAAACAGCGGGCGTGCCGGTGGAATTGAACGTCGCGACAATTTTTTGGGCGATGATGGCGCTTTTACCCACCCCAGTGACCACCACGCGCCCTTCGAGTTCGAATAGCAAGGCACCGACCGCCTCGAACGATGCACCGAGTCGCGGGATGATTCCGGCGATGGCTTCGCTTTCAAGTTGCAGAGTGTGCGATGCGCGTTGGATCCAATTCATGGGTGTGGTGCTGTGCTTCAGAGATGTCAAAAAGTCAACGTCGAGGGTAGTCCAAAATTGCCTATCTTTAATAAGCGCAAAGCTAATGCCTTTCGCCCGGCCTCGGCCGGCACCAAAAGTCTGATTGATGAGTACGACAGAACTGACGCCCATGAAGGCGCTCCAGCATTTCTTTGGATTTGATGAATTCAAGGGTGAACAGGAGCAAGTGGTGGAGTGCGTCCTGAACGGTCAAGATGCCTTCGTCATCATGCCGACGGGAGGTGGAAAGTCGTTGTGCTACCAATTGCCAGCCTTGATGTTGGAAGGGACTGCGATTGTGGTTTCACCGCTCATTGCCCTCATGAAGAATCAGGTTGACGCGATTCGCGGGCACCACGAAAAAGACTCGATTGCTCATTTTTTGAACTCTAGCCTTTCAAAGGCGGAGGCGGTGCAGGTGCGAGAAGACGTCAGTACGGGTTTGACCAAATTGTTGTACGTCGCGCCCGAGAGCTTAACAAAGGAAGACAACATCAACTTTTTACGCAGCGTGCGAATCAGTTTTGTCGCGGTAGACGAAGCCCACTGCATCTCCGAATGGGGACACGATTTCCGCCCCGAATACCGAAGGATTCGAAAGATTGTCAATCAAATAGCCCAGGTTCCGATCATCGCCTTGACTGCCACCGCAACACCCAAGGTGCAAGCGGACATTCAAAAGAATTTGGACATGAAGGATGCTCAGCTTTTCAAAGCCTCCTTCAACAGGGAAAACCTCTTTTACGAGGTGCGTCCCAAAAAAGATGCCTTGAAGCAGATTGTCCGGCATGCCAAACAGCAGGTTGGTAAAAGCGGAATCATTTATTGTCTGAGCCGAAAGAAGGTAGAGGAGATTTCCGAGGTGCTGCGCGTCAATGGCGTTAAGGCGCTCGGGTATCACGCGGGCATGGACGCCAATCAACGCAGTCGCATTCAAGACCAATTTTTGATGCAGGATGTCGACGTGATCGTCGCGACCATTGCATTTGGAATGGGCATTGACAAGCCAGATGTGCGCTATGTCATTCATTACGACATGCCCAAGTCATTGGAGAGTTATTATCAAGAAACCGGACGGGCAGGCCGAGATGGGGGTGAAGGTGTGTGCATTGCATTCTACAGTCATCGAGACATCGAAAAGCTCGAGAAATTCTTGCAGGGTAAACCCCTGGCCGAACAAGAAATCGGAACTCAATTGTTGCAGGAAGTCATGGCTTATGCTGAGACGTCCATGAGTCGTCGCAAATTTTTGTTGCATTATTTCGGTGAGGAATATGACGAAATAAATGGACCTGGTGCCATGAACTGCGACAACATGACCAACCCGCCTAAGACCCGAGATGGTCAGGAAGAGGTGCATTTGGTGTTGAGTGCCATTTTCGAACATCAAGAGCAGTTCAGGGCACCTTTTATTACCGGTGTGCTGTGCGGTGAAGAGAACAGGGAAATCCAAGATTATAAGGGCACAACGAGTTCGTTCTGGTGCCGCGGTGTGGAGCGGGATCAAAAGCATTGGAATGGCATCATCCGCCAAATGCTTGTACTGGGGTTGTTGCGAAAAGAAGTCGAAACTTTCGGCGTCTTGAAAATCACCGAACGAGGTCGTACGTTTTTGACCAACCCTGAACCCGTCTTGGTAGCCGAGGAACGTGATTATTCTGACGTGGACGCTGTGGACAGCATGAGCCAGACACGTTCAAGTCAAGGCGGAGCCGCGGATGAGAAGCTGCGGGGCATGCTGAAAGCCTTGAGAAAAGAGGTCGCCAACGATGAGGAATTGCCACCTTATGTAATCTTCCAAGACATCAGTTTGGATGAAATGGCAATTCATTATCCGCTGAACGAGGACGAGCTCCTGAGGATTACAGGTGTCGGGTCGGGTAAGGCAAAGAAATACGGTAAACCGTTTTTGGAGCTGATTGCTGAGTACGTCGAAGAAGAGGGGATTGAACGTGCGGCAGATTTATTGGTGCGCTCCACAAGCGGCCGATCTTCGGCCAAAGTGCATATCATTCAACGCATTGACCGCCAAATTGACCTCGCGGATATCGCGAAAGACCTCAATTTGAGTTTGGAAGAGGTGATGGTGGAAATTGAAAACATCGTTTCTGCGGGTACCCGCGTAAATCTCGACTACATCATCAACCGCAGTCTTGATGAAGAGAGTTTGGAAGAGTTGTTCGACTTTTTGAAAGAATGCGAGGACGAGGGGATGGAAGAGTTAATTTCCGAGTGGAATGACGCGTACAGCGAGGAAGAATTGCGGATGGCTCGCATCAAATTCCTCAGCGAATTTGCCAACTGAGTTTCGGCGCTCAGGGATTTAATTCCGACCAACCGTTCCAGATCATTCGGCCAGCTGCATAAAGCATAAACACCCCGAACACCAATCGCACCGCAGCAGGGTTGATGCGCAAAGACCATTTGCTGCCTAACCACGCCCCGATGACGAAGGTAATGGCCAACACAGCGGCATACTTTACCTCAACTGCTCCCGCCTTGTAGTAACTGATAACAGCCAAAATCCCAATTGGCGGAATCATCATGGCAAGCGAAGTACCCTGAGCCGCATGTTGGCTCAAGCCTAAAGCAAAAACGAGTGCTGGCACAATGATCAAGCCACCACCTATGCCAACAAAACCGCTTGCAAGGCCTGCGAGCAATCCGATTCCAAGTAAGATGATGATGGTCGTAAGGTCCATGAGCAGGTTTGATGGTTAAAAGTCGAGGTGCAATGACAAGGTGAACACACGGTCCTGCCAACGTTGGTCATCCACACCCCACGCCCAATCCGTTCGCATCCAATATCCTAGCACTTTGGCTCGTAACCCGAAACCTGTTCCCCAGATGATGGGTTCGCGGTTATTGTCGATGGTTACCGTGATGGGGTTTTGAGTAACCGTGACTTGGTTAAAGGTATTATCGCTGTCATATGGATGGCGACCATTCCAAGCAGAACCTACATCGAAAAACCCGACGAGTTGAAGCGTTTGCATCAACGAGGATTCAACAGGTTGGCGGCTCAACGAGCTCCACACCGGAACGCGCAATTCCGAATTGAGCAACGCCATGTGCGAACCGTTGCGGGCGTTGGCCTTGAATCCTCGAAGCGGTGCGAGCCGGGTTTGGTAGGCATATGCAATGTTGGGATCAATGGGCGATTGGGCGGCAGGAGCCAATGAGAGTACATTGTCCACACCTCCAATCAAATGCAGCAATCGTTGCCTCCCGATGGACCAGTCCGCAGCAACCCGTTGTGCAAAAATGATGTCGCGCCAGAGTCGTCGGTAGGTGCGAAAATCGAAGCCGATGGTGCCGAAAGTCGATTGCGCATCCGTCGGATTGGCAAAATACTCAATCCATGCGCGGTAGCGAGTTCCTTCGGGAATGTTCATCATGCGCTCGCGGGTGTTGTCGAAGACGTAGGCTGCTTGAGCGCCTACTTGATTGGAGAAGCCGGTGGGCTTGACCAAGTTGTAAGCGTCCGTCGAAAGCGGGGTGTTGCGGTCGAGCCGGTAAGTTCCCTGGAGGCGCACGCTGCGCACTTCGTCCAGCGCAAATTTCCATTGCCTGCGGAGGAGGTGGATGTGGGTACGGACAAAGGTTTGATTGTTGTCAACGGATTGCAATACCCCCTGTCGTTCTAAAATCCACGTTCGATCCCAACGACCGGATTGGTCCGTGTAGGCCAACATATAGCGGCTGTTTTCCAACGATCCTGAAAGTCGAAAACCGGCCGTAAAGCGCCGATCTTCGAAAAGGTCCGTCATGGAAATGCGTGACAATCCACCCAGACCTGGTTGGATACTCAGATTGCCCGTGTAGGCTTGGTAGAAATTGCCACCAAACGAATTGTCGAGCTGTCCAGTGACCGATTCTATGGAATAGTTCAAACGGTAATTTCTAGGCTTCGGCAAGACATAGGGTTTCCACGGCTGTTCTTCGCTCTCGGAATTGACCGTGGTTGGGGTTTCATCCGGAATTTCAGGAGCGTTCGGTGACCAAGGGCCGAAGCGGTAATTCCGGAAGTCGGCTTGGGTGGGGCCAGGCACCCAATCCCAATCCAGTTTGACCGAAGCCGCCGTCAGGGTGCTGTTTTCTTTGGGGGACGACTCCAGCCATCCTTCGCGATCTTCAGGCGCCTCCACCCAGTACAGGTGACGTTTGAGCTGATGGGTGTATCCCACGGACTGAGAGGCCGGAATCCACTGGTGCGAAGCAGCGGGCAACTCTAGCCGCTCGGCAAGCCGCTGTTGGGTAAACCAACGGTAATGTACCGTCGTATCGATGAATGCCACTGCACTGTCACGCCATGAAGTCCACCGTTCTTGGTGTCCGTCGCTCCATTCGACCAGGTAGGTGACGTGTCGGTCAGGCTGGACTTGAGGCCAACGTTCATCCCGATCTGGCGTTTCCACCCAATGGATAAGATTGGGAATTTCCGCTCCCCATTCCAACGCAAAAATATCATGGGCATGTCGCAAGGGTTCGCCCAATGTGTGTGCGTAAGTCAAGTCGGCACGGGGACGGTTCGAGGAAAACCACACCGTCGTGCCATCATCGGAAAATACGGGATTGAGGTCGTCGAAAGGATCTGACCACAAGGCAACGTGGTTGTTTCCGACCACCTGATATCGATACAAATCCGATTGGCCATTCGTGACTCCACTCCAGATCATGGACATGCCATCGGGGGCATAGGCCATGGAGAGAATCTTGTCAATTCTGAACACCTCCTTTTCGATGGCTTCGAACGAATTCAGGTCCACAGAATAAATGAGGTTGCGCGAGCCCTGCTCGATGGCGTAGGTTAAAATCGAACCGTTCGGATGCCAAGCCATAGCGGGTTGCGTGCGGTCTTGGATGCGATCAATTTTGTGACCGTGTTTCCCTATCCGACTGAACTCGCCGGTTTGCGGGTTTCCATACCACACCTGCAATTGTCCTCGTTCGTCCACGGCCCAAGCCACATGTTCGCCATCCGGGTGAACGGAAAACGCTCGAATCTCACCTTCTTCGGAAACTGGAATGGTGATATCGCCGGTCAGTTTCCGGGCCTTGCGGAGATCTTTACGGGTGGCAAGAGGTGGCAGCAAATCCGAAGATGGTGTGGCTTCGAGGTGGTAGCGACTCGCTTCTTCGAGCAATTGCGATAAGTTCATGCCCGTCGCATACTGCAAGCCCTTTTCCAAGCTATTGGACACGCGGATCATGTACAATGCGTTGGCGATGACCCCTTCTCCGAAAACATCGGCGATGTATTTCCAAATGGCATGCCCAACCCACATCGCTGCATCTTCATCCGTCCGATGGGGTTCCAAAATTTCGCGACAGCGCGCGGCATCTTGCACGTGCATTGCGATATCGGACGACCAATCGAGCGCCACGTATGAATGCAGTCCTTCGCTAAACCACTCAGGCAATTCCAAACCGGTGGTGGAGGAGCGCAGGGCCTCCTGCCAATTGCCACCGTACAGCATTTGGTTGAAGAGTAGTGCCGAAAGGCCGCGTTTGATTTGCTGTTCGGTTGCAGCCCATATTCCATCGGCATAGACAAAAATTTTACTGCCGACCAGCACGGCTGTTCCGCCTACATTATCGGTTGCGGTCAGATTGCTGCCGATGTTGGATTGACGAAATTCAGCTTGCTTGTTGAATACCAATACTTGCACCGCCCCATCAATCTTTCGGTCATACAGGTTTTCCACATCATCGATCCACCGCTTCATGTGAGCCGTGACGCGCTGTGCATAGGATTTGCCTCCTTGGTAATAATATACCTCAGCATCCTCGGTGGGCATGTACTGCCACTCAAACGTTCGGTATTGGACGCGGTTTTTCCCAAACTGCATATTGGAGCCGTCATAAAATTGACCCATGGATTCTCCGAACAACCCGAGGAAAACCACGCTCCAAACCACTTGTTTGAAATAGCTTTGTGACCGCATACCATTCGAAGTTAGTGCGATATCATGGAACTCCACACCTTTACCTACAACGCGTTTTCAGAGCAAACTTATTTGTTGGATCACGGAAACGGCGATGCAACAGTGATTGACCCTGGAATGAGCCATCCGCACGAGCAAAAGAACTTTGCAAACTTTTGCACGGAGCGCGGGTTGCGGGTGGTGCAAATGCTTTTGACGCATGCCCATTTGGATCATGTTCTTGGGGCGGCTTGGGTGCATGAACGATGGGGGGTGAAGCCGCGCCTGCATCGCTTGGATGGCCCTACCTATGAACAGGCTCCGCGCGCTGCAGCGGTGTACGGGGTGCCCATGGATGCGCTTCCAGCGTTGGGGCCAGAATTGATTGCGGGCGAGGCGATTTCGTGTGGGCCGCACGCTTTGGAAGTGAAGTTTACTCCCGGTCACGCCCCGGGCCACGTGGTGTTCGTTTGCGAGCCGGAGCGCTGGGTCATCGGGGGAGATGTGTTGTTCGCTGGGAGTGTCGGCCGAACGGATTTACCAGGGTGCAATCCGTCGGATTTGGTTCAGAGTATTGAGCAGGTCATGTATGCCTTACCCGATGACTTCACCGTTTGGCCGGGTCATGGTCCGGCGACCACAATTGGAAACGAAAAATTGGAAAACCCGTTTGTCAATGCTGCGGGTTCGGGGATGATGCAGCAGGGTTGATGCGGATGTTGCGCTTTTCGGCGGCGGCATCGAGGTTGACGAGGGAAAATGAAAACTGGGTGCCTTTGCCCAATTTGGACTGAACTTCAATGGTTTGTCCGTGGGCCTCGATGATGTGCTTCACAATGGCCAAACCCAATCCCGAACCACCAGCATGGCGTGAGCGGCTTTTATCCACGCGATAAAATCGCTCGTAAATGCGAGCCAAATCCGATTCTGCAATGCCAATGCCATCATCTTCTACTGAGATGGTCACGTGTTCGCCTTGATTGACCAATCGCAGCGTGCTGACACCTCCTTTTTTGCCGTAGTGAATGGAATTGACGAGCAAATTCGTGAGCACCTGCATGATTTGCGCAGGTCCGCAAAGCACGTGGAGACTTTCTTGATTTTCGTCGGGCAAGACCAATTTCAACCCAATGCCCATGGCTGCCGCTTTGGACTCCACGCTTTCAATGGCCTCTTTGCAAGTTTCAATGATGTTGCAAGGGGCGAGGGTCAGCGCCAAGCTGTCGGATTCCAGTTTGGTGATGCTATCCAAATCCTCAATCAATTCAGTCATCCGCGAGACATTCTTGTTTGCCTTGCTCAAAAATCGCCGGACCAAATCTTCATCGTTCAAATCCGATTCGAGCAGGGTCAATACATAGCCTTGGATGTTGAAAAGCGGCGTCTTCAATTCGTGAGCCAAGTTTCCGATGAACTCCTTCCTGAAATTGTCCTTCTCGCGAAGGCTCTTGATGTCTTTGATTTGGCTGTTGGCCCAGGCCAGAATATCGTCGAGTGACTGTTCTTCATCACTCACCCGACCCTCTGGTTCGGCTTGTGAAATCGCATCTGATAAATCTTTGACCCGACGCTTCAGCAGTTTTTCAAGGGTCCACTGGATGGTGAGGAAACTCGCCGTTTCCGTCATCAAACTGGCCAAAATAGCCAATGCCCAAAGGTGCATGGCATCCAGGGTCTGCAGCAGAAGCAGCGTAGCCCCGCCTGCCAGGACCGCGAGGATTGGCGACGTTTTTCGGGCGAGTTCTTGTGGCGTGGAATCTGTGCTCACGCACCAAATTTATAGCCAACACCTTTCACTGTGACGAAGAGATCGTTACCGAGTTTGCTGCGCAATTTGCGAATGTGAACATCGATGGTGCGGTCTCCGACGATGACATCGGTGCCCCAAGTGCTTGCAAGGATGGCTTCGCGCGTGAAAACTTTCCCGGGTTCCGACCACAACAAACTGAGCAATTCGAATTCTTTTTTCGGCAAGGTCAACTCTTTGCCATTTTGGATAACCAAAAATCGATTGAAGTCCATGGTGACGCCGAATCGCTCTTCGGTAGTTGAAACCAAAGGCTGCCTCGTTCGTCGCAGCAAAGCCTTGACGCGCCCCATGAGAATTTTCGGTTTGACCGGCTTTGTGATGTAATCATCGCCGCCAGAATCGAACCCAGCTAGCTGACTGTAATCTTCGCTTCGTGCCGTCAAGAAGGCGATGGTCGTGTGCGCCAAAGCGGGATCGGCCCGGATGATATTGCAGACTTCCATCCCATCCATTTCGGGCATCATGACATCGAGGATGATGAGGTCAGGCTTGACTTTTCGCGCCATCTCAATGCCCTCTTTCCCGTTGCTTGCTGCAGAAACTTCATACCCCTCGTTGCGGAGATTGTAACCGATCAACTCCAGGATATCGGGTTCATCGTCGACGAGGAGGATTTTCTTTTTCATGATTTCGGAACAGCCCCTAAGTTGGCTTGATTTGGGCCAACATCATGTGAATGCAATGTAAAAGAATTGTGATGAATTACCTTTCCTTGACACGGCTGAACCGCAGTGCTTTCAGCATCCATCGAGGCAGCGGTTCATCAGCTCCGCGCTTTTGGACATCTAAGAAGAGGCCCCATTTTTCAATGATGGGCACTTTGTGAACTTCAATCATCTCCAACCAGCATTCATCCGGATCATCGATGTAGGTGCAGTGCACTTTCGTTTCTCCCATGCCGATAGCGTCTGCTGTGTCGCAGCGAAAACCGAATCCCTTTTGATCCAACGCTTGACCCAATGCCGCCATGCCGCGGACATCGAAGCCCAAGTGAGCGAATCCAATGTCGCACCAAATGCGATCTTCAAAAATGAATTTCCCTTTGCGCTCTTTGGCCTCCACCAATTCAATGTAGGTGCGGCCTGTGAGTTGTCCGAATCCTCCTGCACCCGGGGCGGATTGCGTGAGCCGGACCCGACGGAAAGATTCGGATCCGTGTGGCAAATGGTTCCAATCCGGCTGGACACCCGTTTCGTCGAACAGCACTTGATCGAACCCCAACACTTCGGCATACAAGCCCATGGCCTTTTCCATATTGGAAACCCCAATGGTACACCCCAAAACGCCTCCTGAGGGATGTCCGTTGTTCTCAAACCAATCGTCCGCTTCGAGGATTTGGAAGCGATTTCCGTCTGGATCTTGGAGGTAAAAGGTGGGGGCTCCCCACGGTGTGTGTGAGAGGTTGGCATCGCAATCATCTCCTGCGATGGATCGGGCATGCGCGTGCATCTTTTGGATGTCGCGCGTTTTCATTTGTACCGTCGTGATGCCGAGGTCGCCTTGGGCGATTTCCCATGAAGCTGCAACGGGCTCGAACGAATCCGCGCGCAACACTTCAAAAGCACAACCGCCTTGCAAATTCATGACCATGCTGGCCCTTTTTGTGATGGTTTCGCCCCGTGTGTGGCTATCCATCAAAGGAGCGGCCTGAATCGAGTCAAAAAATGGGATGTCCATGCCGAATAGCTTACGGAAAAACCGAAGCGAGCGATCCATATCGGAGGTTGCGACACCGATATGCTGCATGCCTTGAATGCGGTAATCGAGGGTTTGGTCAAGGGTCATCGTAAAGGGGTTTACGGGGTGGTCAGGGTTTCGTCCGCAGTTTCAAGTGTTGTTGAACTTGACACACTAGCTGTGGCCGTCTCAATGGTTTCGACGTAGCGCTTCCAAAGCGCGGCAAGTTTGGAATTGGCATAAAACGTTTTCGCTTCGCTTCGGCCTCTCCAATCTAGGTAAACTCCGTACCATGAGCCTGCGATGCGGCTTCCAACCAAATTGAACAAGTAGCCCGCGAGCAACCCCCAGCCGCCCCAACTTCCCGTGAACATCCACCCCAGTGGCCAAGCCAAAATGAACCAGTACACTGGAAACATGAACATGCCAGCGGACACCTTAAACGTGCTAGTAAAGCAGGGATCTTTCACCCTTTTTTTGGCTTGGAGCTCGATGAGTTTTGCCAATGGCCATGTCATGGCCCCGCCAGCTGCCGCAAAAGGAGCGGCTGGCCAAAGCCACCACGGGGTTTTGCGCAAAGACGAGCTGTTTCGACCCAAATCTTCGGTGCGCACGGCCCGAAACTCTGGAATTTTGCACAGGTCGTCGTATGCCGATTGAATGGAAGCCAACTGATCTTCGGTGCATTCGGCAAGCGAACGAACGGCATCGCGCGTCGTCTCCCAATCACTGCTTTCTGTGGTGCGAAGCGCTTGAACGTAAGGCAGCAAACAACCATAATGCGATTCGGGCTGGATGTTGACCATCAATTCATTCATCGCTGCATGGATGCGGATCAACAAATCACCTGGGACGATTTGTCCGGTGTCCGGTTGGATCAAATCTTCAAACGGAATGGCCGGGCCAATGCGATAAGTCAATCGCCTGCGCAAACTTTCCATTTCTTCATAATCGATGCCGACCGGAATGAGCTGCAAGGACTTGAGTTCTGGGTTGAGTTTAATGGCTTGGTTTACCATGTCGGCTACCCCGCGACGCAGCATGCGGAGGGATTTCACGGCACGGTGATTTCCTTCTGGAAAGAGTCCAATCGAGGCGCCGATGTTCAACCGCTCCGCACAGATCTCAAAAACACGTTCGTTGCGTTCCCGCGCATCCGAGAGTCGATCGCGCTGTCGAAAAATGGGCATTTGGTTGAACGAAAACAGCAGGGCTCGGGCGATGCGTTGGTAAAAAATATCCGCACGGGTAAGCCAATGAATTTGATGCGGGCTGCGCAATGAGCACAACACCAATGGGTCCATCAAGCCGTTCTGATGATTTCCAATGAAAATCGCAGGGGCATTTGGGTCGCCGAGGTTTTCGATGCCCTCGACACGTTCGATCCGGTGAAATCGCGTGACGCCTGATCGAACCAGAGGTAGCGCGGTTCCGTATCCGATGTGCCGCTTTTGAATCGGCGGCTCGTGGAAGGGTTTGGTGCGTGCAGATTTAGCCAATTCGGAAAAATTAATCGCGCAATTTAGCGCCAGTTTCTTCGATGATTCCTTTCAGGATGCGCTCTACACTTTGCTCAATCCGCTTATCATCTAGGGTTTTTTGGTTGTCCTGTAAAATCAAGGAAACCGCGTAACTCACCTGATTGGCGTCTAATTTATCGCCCTCGTACACATCAAACAATCCGATGCGTCTCAGTAATTTCTTTTCTGCTTTGTTCGCGGCATCTCGGATTTGACCGAATGTGACGGACTTGTCGAGGATCAAGGATAGGTCCCTGCGCACCGCCGGGAATTTCGCCAACTCTTCGGCTTTGAGTTGAATGCGGAGGCTGATTTTGGTCAATTTCGCAACGGAGAAATCTCCCCAGTACACATCACGTTTCACTCCCAGTCGCTTGGCTACACTCGTCCGAACTTTTCCGATGCGTCCGATGACCTGTCCCTGGCAAGTGAATTCGACGCCTTCGATGAAAAGAGGAGACTGCATGGGTTTTTCTCGAACCACCGAAGGCCTCAATCCCAGAGATGCCAACATCGCATACACCTCCGCTTTGATTGAATAGGGATTGGTTTTCGCGCCTGCGCTGTTCCAATTTTCAGGGACATTGAGACCGGTCATAACCAAAGAAAGTCGCTCATCCTCTTCATACCGTTTCGCGGCGTTATCTCCATCGGCATCGGCATTTTCGCGATGTTGATAAACGCGCCCCAACTCGAACAGTCGCAAATCGGGATGTTGGTGATTCGTGTTCCGAACAACGGCTTCGAGGCCTTGGAAAAGAAGGGATTGCCTCATGACGCCCAAGTCAGACGACAGGGGATTCATCAACTCGATGCGCCGCTGCAGCTCCCAGCCGTCTTGCCCACTTTCACCGAGATCGTCAGTGTAAGATGCACGGGTCATGGAGTTGTTCATCATTTCCTGAAATCCTCTTGAGACGAGGTTCTGGGCGATTTGCAAGCGGACACGCTCCTCGGGGACACGCGCTTGGTGCGCGGCCGTCGAGTTCATTCGCTCGGGCATCGGCACTTTGTCGAAGCCGTAAATTCTGAGGATTTCTTCGACCACGTCCGCAGGTCGCGTGACGTCGCGGCGGTAGGCAGGAACATTCAGTTCCCAGGTCAAACCTTCTGAATTTGAGACCTCAATATCGAGGTCTTTCAAAATTTCAAGTACCACGGATTCCGGAATCGTCATGCCCACCAAAGCATTCAATTGTGCTTTTGGAAGAGAAACCTTCTGGCCTTCGGGCAATGAACCGGAACTGGCGCTGTTCCATTCAACGGCGGTGCCCCCAGACCAATCGCAGATTAAATGAGCGGCGCGTTCCAAAGCCAATACAACTGTTTCAGGATCAACACCGCGTTCGAATCGGAAGGAAGCGTCGGTGGATAAACCGTGGCGCTTGGCCATCTTACGCGTCACCACGGGATCGAAATACGCACTTTCTAGCACGACGCGCGAGGTGGTGGATTGGACTCCGCTATTCTCCCCTCCGAATACGCCTGCGAGGCACATTGCTTTTTCCGTATCGGCGATGACTTGGTCTTCAGGGTGGAGCTCGCGTTTCTCTCCATCCAAGGTCACCAAGGTTTCGCCGCCTCGCGGATGCCGAACCAAAATGGTGTTTCCAGCAATCTTGTCGGCATCGAATGCATGGAGCGGCTGTCCCAGTTCATGCATAACGAAGTTGGTGGCATCGACGACGTTGTTCTGCGGATTGATTCCGATCGCCCGAAGCCGTCGTTGCGCCCATTCTGGAGATGGGCCGAGTTGGATGCCTTCGATCAACAACCCGTGGTAAGACGGACAAGCGCCGTCGGATTGGATTTGAATGTCAAAGCACTTCCCTGTGCCAGGGAGGTTAGACAATGAAGGAAGCACCAATTCTCCCACTTGGGCTGAAATACCCGCAACGGTTTCATGCAGCAAGCCTGCGCGGAGATCACGAGCCACGCCCCAATGACTCATGCCATCCGTTCGGTTGGGTGTAAGACCGATTTCAAGGACGGAATCAGATTCTAAGTTGTATACTTCTGCGATGGGGGTCCCTGGTTGCCAGTGCCCCTCCAACTCGATGATGCCTGCGTGCGAAGTTCCCACGCCAATTTCATCTTCAGCGCACAACATGCCCATGGAAACCTCACCGCGAATTTTTCCTTTCTTGATGACAAATGGCTCGCCCTCGCTCGGGTGAAGTTGGGTCCCGACCGTGGCCACAACAACCGTCAATCCGGTGCGAGCATTCTGCGCGCCACAGACGATGGATAAAGCCTCATCATTTCCCACTTCCACTTGACAAACCTGCAGCCGATCCGCATTGGGGTGCTGGGCACATTCGGTGATTTTCCCAACGACAAGCCCTTGCAACCCACCCGGTACACTTTCGACGGATTCGACACCTTCGACCTCCAAACCGGTCGCCGTCAATACGGCTGCGGCATCTTCGGGAGAAAGGTCGACCGGCAGCAGGCTATTCAGCCATTGAAAGGAGATTTTCATGGAACGGGATTACAGATGCGATTCAGTTCCCACAAAGGTAGCAGGAGCGCGCGGCTCAACCATAGGATTTGCTCGACTTTTGACATTATCCATGGGAAAAATGCGGTGGCAAAAAAGAAAGTTGAGTACCTTCGCCGTCCCAAACGGAAACGTCAGGGAATCGGGATGTAGCTCAGTTGGTAGAGTACGCGTCTGGGGGACGTGTGGTCGCTGGTTCAAGTCCAGTCATCCCGACCAATAACCTTCAAGCCCGGAGCCGTTGCTCTGGGTTTTTTGTACAAATCCGAAAGGAAAGCCGTCGGTAATGGATTATGCTTTTGAAAAAGATTGGGCGCGCTTGGAGCGACTGATGGAAGAGCGGTTTGGGGAGCCGCCTGATTTGACGACGATGATTTTCACGGTGGGGTTGCAGGAATGTGGGCAGGCTTTTCGTACGTTCAAAAAGGACGAGAAATTGGAAATCATGCACGTTGGGGTATGCACATTGCTCGAGCCGATGGGCTTTTACGAGGGGCTTGGCACCGATGAAGATGGTTGGCCACACTTCGAGCGAAAGTCAGATATACCCGCCGTGTCCAAGCAGGAACAAGAATTATTGATGAAGCGCGCGCTCGTAGAGTATTTCGCGGCGTGGATCGAGGGAGACTCCGCAGCGGATCACTCGATGTAAACGGTCGCCTCGTTCGTTTGTTCCTCTTCGATTTTGATCAAACCGGTGCCATACAATGCTGCCTTCGAGGCCTCAATGTCGAGCACCGCGAATCCAGCTTGGCCGTCTACGTAGAACTCCGAAAAGTTGAAGCTGACTTGACCAGCTGCATTGGAGACCGCTGTGGTATCAAATCGAGGTTCACCGACAAAATCTTCGTCGACTGATCCAAATGCATACAAACGAACCGTTGCACCTTGAACGGGCGCACCCAGGTCGTTGAGCACCACCACATTCGCGATGGTTTCTTCCACTTCATGGCAACTGGAGAAGCTCAAAACAGCCATTGTGGCCATAAGAGCGAGGGAAAAGAACACATTTCGCATTGGGTCGTCTAACTTTGCAGGCATCGATTGAACTCCAAATATCTTGAAAATCTTATGAAATTCAATAAACGACTGAATTATATCGCATTGTCGACCGCTGTGTTGTTGGCTTTGGGTTGGATGGGTTGCAGCGAATCCACGGACTCTGCAGCGGCACCTAGTCAAGAATCTGCCTCAGAAGTTGATGCTGGCGAGCCTGTTCGTCAAGTGCGTATTGAGACCAATTTTGGTGAAATGGTGGTGGAGTTATCCAATGAGACCCCGGAGCATCGCGATAATTTTTTGGAATTGGTTGAAACTGGATTTTACGACAGCTTACTCTTTCACCGCGTTATTGATGGATTCATGATTCAGGGAGGCGATCCAAATAGCCGTGGAGCCGCTTTGGCCACCCCGCTGGGAATGGGAGGCCCCGGTTATCAGATTCCGGCTGAAATCCAACCGGACTTGTTGCACTACAAAGGGGCGCTTGCCGCAGCCCGTCAGGGCGACGCCGTGAACCCCGAGCGTCAAAGTTCAGGCAGTCAATTCTATTTGGTCCACGGCCGAACTTTCACCAAAACCGCCCTGCTGAATATTGAAGCGCGGAACTTTCCACCGGAAGGCGCGAAATACTCAGAGGAGGCCATCGAGCGCTACAGTGCCGAAGGGGGAGCTCCATTTTTGGATAACCAGTACACCGTTTTCGGATATGTCGTCGAAGGGTTGGACGTGATTGACTCCATCGCAGTAGTTGAAACCGCCGCAGGAGACCGGCCACTTCAGAATGTCTGGATGGCCATGGAGATCATCGAATAAGCTTCACAAACGAAATGGGTTTGAAAGAACAGCTCCAAGCCTGGGCGACTGAAATTCAGGGAACGTCATTGAGTTCGGCTGAGGAAGTCGAGCAGTTTCGCATTGCTTGGCTCGGGCGAAAAGGCCGCCTGAAAGACATCATGGCGGCGTTTAAAGAAGCTCCCAACGAAGAAAAGCGCGAGCTCGGAAAGCTTATCAATGAATTCAAGCAATCCATCGAGGCGCGAATTGCCAGTGGTGCCGCCTCAAGTTCAGAGGATACAGGTTCGGAAAAAGCCGAATATGATTGGACGCGTCCGGCTGGTGGAGTTCCCATGGGTGCACATCACCCGCTCAGCGTGGTTCGCCGAGACATCATTGGAATTTTGGAGCGCATGGGTTTTGTGGTTTCCGAAGGCCCAGAAATCGAGGATGATTGGCACGTCTTCAGCGGCTTGAATTTCCCGGAAGAGCACCCAGCCCGTGACATGCAGGACACGTTTTTTGTCGATCGCGCTCCGGACATGTTGCTGAGAACGCACACGTCCTCGGTTCAAGTGCGGGAAATGGAGCGTCGCGATCCGCCGATGCGAATCATCATGCCAGGCCGCGTTTTTCGCAATGAGGCCATCAGCGCTCGTGCCCACTGCATGTTCCACCAAATTGAAGGGTTGTACATCGATAAGGGGGTTTCCTTTGCCGATCTCAAGCAAACATTGCTGCGCTTTGCCCAGGAGTTTTTTGGCGCAGATACACGCATTCGGTTGAGGCCGTCGTATTTCCCTTTCACCGAACCCTCTGCTGAGGTGGATGTGTACTGGGGATTGGAAACCGAAGTGGATAAACGCATTACCAAAGGCACGGGCTGGTTGGAAATCTTGGGCTGTGGCATGGTGGATCCAGCTGTTTTGGAAGCTTCCGGAATTGACTCTCGCGAGTATTCTGGATTTGCATTCGGCATGGGCGTTGAGCGCATCACCATGCTCAAATACCAAATCGGTGATTTGCGCGCGTTTTTCGAAAGCGACATGCGCTTCCTCAGTCAATTTGAAGGAGAATACTGAACCCCCTCAGAGGTAGGGAAGGGTAACCGTCAAGCGCTCCTCAATGGGGGATAAGCGTTCGATGTTGATTTTGCCCGCCAACTTTCGCAGTTGAGCATGCAATTCGTTCCAACGCGATGAAGCGAGTGCATCTTTGCCATAAAAGAGACCCTCCAATGCCTTGGAAGCCCCCGTATGCCGGCTGTTTAGGGTTAATTCCCAGAGCGTTTTGCCTTTCGGCACAACCTCCAAGGTAATTGGAGATTCTTGAGCAGAAATCTCGACCACCCCCCGCAGTAAATTACGAATGGCAACGCGAACTTCTGGGCCGATGCTGAATTCCACTTCTTCGTTGATTTCAGCAGAAATGCGCGACTTCAAATCCTCGTCAAGTTCGGCCAAGAAAGCACGAATGGATTGCGAACGCTGGTCTGTATCTCTGGTGACGACCCATTCTCCATTTGGCATCAAACTGCTCTCTCCGAAGTCGCTCTCTGCAGGTGCAGTAGCCGCTGTTGTAATCGTGGAAGGAAGTCGGTCAGTGGGGACGAGTGACCTCAATCGGATGATGCGCCTGCGCTCTTTGTGCAAAGCGGTTTTCAACTGCCTTTGGGTACGCGCATAGGCCAAAACGCCAATGCCGAGCAACCCCGCAATCCACGGCCATCCGCTGGATCGGTATGGTGAATTGCGTTTTGCTTGGATATCTAATACTGCTTGGTCAAACGGATCGAGCGCTGGCATGACTTGCTCATTGAACTGACGCGTTTCCCGATTTTTGGCTGGAGTGGGATAAGCCAAAGCAAGGAGTTCTGCATTGATTTGGTCGAGTTCCAAAAAGGCTTCAAGTGCATCGGAACTGTTGCCGCGTTCGTATTCGAACAGACCTTTTTGTCTCAGTATTTCGGCGAGCAGCTCACGGTCGTTTGTGAGCCGCGCGGCTTTGATGGCTTCGTGAAAACCGATCAACGCATCAAGCGGTCTATGCGATTGCACGGCACTATTCCCGACACGTAAGTGAGCAATAGCTAGGGCTTTGTGGTCTGTCTGGTCAACGTGGGCGACGCATTCGTGGGCCCAAGTCAGGGCCTGGACGTGCTGACCTTCCAAAGCAAACGTCAACTGGATTTGTTCCCTATGACCTTGAGCTTCTGTCAGGGAGATGGCTTCGGCAGCTTTGTTGAAAGCTGCAATCACCGAGTCTGCAGCCGTTCTGCCTTCAATGCCTTCAATTTGGATAATGGCACTGAGCCAAACTGCCTGCATAGAAGGGTCTGATGCTTCGAGGTGACTCAGGCAAAGCATGTATTGCGACTGGGCTTTTTCCCATTGCCCTGCCGTGAAATAGAGATCGGCCAACTTGGCCATCAGTGTCAAATGGCCGGGCTCCAGGTTCAATTCGTATTGGACCAATTCAATGGCCTGACTTTCTTGATACAACTCAAGCCACAAATCTGCCGCCCGCATTACCTGTTCTTTTCGCACCTCGGAATCGCATGCTAGAAAACCTGTATGGGCATTTTTTAGCGCAACTGTCGCGAGGTCTGGATTTTGGCTTGTTGCGTATATGCGTGCGATGCCAATATGTGCTCGAGACCGTTGGCATGGATCAAAAGATCGCTCCGCCGCACCTCGGTACATTGAAAGGGCTGCCACGGGTCGGTCGATGTCCAAAAGTGAATCGGCACGATTGAGCATCATTGCCGCCTCAATCATTTGTGAATCATCTGAGCGAATTGCGGCCTGCTGGAGTGAATCGGATGCGAGCGCTGGCAAAAAGAGGCTGAAAGCGAAGACAATCAGCGCCCAAACCGACATGAAATTGCCTCGAAATTGCACTGCGCGCATCATGGAACCAAGCTAATTCGTCACGGGTCCGACTGCATTGCAGTTGTGGGTAATTTGTTCACACCCGTGCGCGAATAAAGCCGCCACGGGCAATCAATCGTTCCAGAGTACGTCGAGGACGGTGCTCCCTACGGCATCAAGGGTTTCGCGGCTGATGATGCTCATATTGTCGGCATGGGTGTGGTGAAACGGACCGTAACCCATCGGCAGAACTTGGACTTGGTAGTGCACGATGTTCGCAGAAGGGATGCCCGCAAACTCTGAAACGAAGAGGTTGTCATCAATGGTTTCGGGCGTGACATCCGTTTTGAAATAATTTCCGAACCCGAGCTGCTCGGCCGAATTCCAAATACGTTGAACCACATCTGGAGCATAGGCCATGGAGGTGCCTTCTCGATTGAAAACGGCTCCTTCGGCTCCGACCATGTCGAGCAAGATGCCGTACTTGGCCCGATACCCCATTCGGTGAGGTTGTCCAGCCCAAAATTGACTTCCTAAGCACCAAGTCAAGGCAGAATTCTGATTACGCTCGCCCCATTCAGGCGTCCCATAATCTTCCGCATCGAAGAGGATGATGTCCACACCGAGGTCAAGTGTAGTGTCGCTGCCGAGAATGCGCGCAATCTCAAGCAGCACGCCGACCCCGGATCCTCCGTCATTGGCCCCGTCGATGGGCTCGCGTTGTCGGAGTGTGTCTTTGTCTGCGAATGGACGGGTATCCCAGTGCGCGAACAACATGACGCGCTCTCGATTTTCCGGTCGGTACTGTCCGATGATGTTGCGAATCTGCAGGATGCTGCCATCGTATGCCCTTACGCGTCCAGGTTGAACGATGACTTCTGCCCCGTGGCGATTGAGTTCTCCAGCCAGCCAATCCCCACAAGACGCATGCTCAGGTGAATTGGGAACCCTTGGGCCGAATTCAACCTGGCGGGCAACGTAGGCGTAAGCCGAATCGGCGTTGAATTCGGGTGCAGTCTTACGCTTGATCACACGATTGGCCTCAGGCGTGGTGGACGGCCTTGACGAAGCACTTGGCGTTTCGCTGTCACATCCCTGCAAAGTAAGGAGCAAGGCCGTGGTTGCGAGGACCATTGGGCCCAACCGAAAGTTCAATCGCGTTCCCATGTGCTCCCTTCCTTGCTGTCTTTGATGCTGATGCCCATCGATTTGAGGACGTCGCGGATGGAGTCGGCCGTTCCCCAATCCTGATTGGCTTTCGCGGTACCCCGTAACTCCACCAACAGGTCCAACAGCGCACCGGATTCGGCACCATCACTGGATTCTGTTGTGGTTTCGAGTTGGAGTCCAAGAACGTCAAAAGCATATCCACGCATCATGGCAGCGAGTGCGTCTTTTTGGCTTGCGCTGATGGCGATGCGTCCGTCTGCAACATTGTTGACCAATTTTACCGCATCGAACAAAACGCTGATCAGAATCGGCGTGTTGAAATCATCTCCCATGGCTTCGCTGCAACGCGATTCAAGACCTTGAATGTCTGCTTCTGGTTGATCTTGCTCAGCGCTGGTAGGCAGGGAGTCAATAGCGACCAGTGCCTTCATCAAGCGATCCAATCCTTTTTCCGCGGCTTGCAAGGCTTCATTCGAAAAATCGAGCGTGCTCGCATAATGTCCTTGCAGCATGAAAAATCGCACCGTCATGGGCGAATAGCCGCGCTCGAGCAGCGCGTGGTTGCCCGTGATGAGTTCATCAGGTGTGAAACCGTTGCCTTCTGATTTGGCCATTTTTCGGCCGTTGACGGTCAGCATGTTGCCGTGCATCCAATACCGGACAGAATGGGCCTCGCCCGTGGCTCCCGTGTTTTGAGCGAGTTCACACTCGTGGTGAGGGAATTTGAGATCCATTCCACCGCCGTGGATGTCGAATTGGTTGCCCAAGTACTTCGTGCTCATCACTGAACACTCCAAGTGCCATCCGGGGAAGCCATCACTCCAAGGTGACGGCCACTTCATCAAGTGCGAGGCGTCTGCTTTTTTCCAAAGTGCGAAGTCGAGGGGGTCTTGTTTTTCATCCTGCCCATCCAGCGCGCGGGTGTTGTTCAACAAGTCATCGATCTTCCGGCCGGAGAGGGTTCCGTATGGGTGCGATTCGTTGTATTTACGCACATTGAAGTAGACGCTACCGTTGGATTCATACGCATAACCGCGTTCGAGGATGGCTTTGATGGTCTCGATTTGTTCGACGATGTGACCTGTGGCACTAGGCTCGATGGAAGGGGATTGCATATTGAACACCCGCATGACATCGTGAAAATCGTTCGTGTACTTCTGTACGATTTCCATCGGTTCCAAGTTTTCAAGTCGTGCTTTTTTGCCAATCTTATCTTCTCCATCGTCTGAATCACCCGTCAAATGTCCCACGTCGGTGATGTTCCTGACGTATCGAACCTGATAACCGATGAAGGTCAGGTACCGGTATACCACATCAAAAGTCAAAAAAGTGCGCACATTGCCCAAATGCACATTGCTGTACACTGTAGGACCGCAGACGTACATGCCCACATAGGGCGCATTGAGCGGTTCAAATAATTCCTTCTTTCGCGAGAAGCTATTTTGAATGTACAACGGGGGAATATTCGCCATGTCCAATACTTCGATTTGCACCGCTCTCCAGAGCGTCTTATCCAAATGCAAAGAAACGACATCCCACGCGAAAGGCGCGGGTCAACCGTTGACTTCCTCTACTTCTTTGCCCATCACATCCAACATGATTTCCGTCATGGTGGGCAGAAGCACCTCAGGTTTCCATCCCCAGTCTGCTCGCGCAGCGTCATCAGAAATGCTCGCAGGCCAGCTAGCAGCAATTGCTTGACGGTGATCCGGCGCATAGGTTATTTTGAAATCGGGGAGTATTGCTCGAATACTCTCGGCTACTTCTTGCGGTGTGAAACTCATCGCAGCAAGGTTGTAGGATGTTCGCACCCTGATTTGATCTTTCGGAGCTGCCATCAATTCCAATGTCCCTCTCACCGCATCGTCCATGAACATCATGGGCAAGGCAGCGTCGGGTTCCAAAAAGCAGGTGTACGTTTCTTTCCGCACGGCTGCGTGGTAGATCTCCACAGCGTAATCCGTCGTTCCACCGCCAGGAGCAGATCGATGTCCAATCAATCCCGGATAACGAATGCTGCGCACATCCACACCAAACTTCTCATGGTAATACCGACACCAATATTCCCCAGCTTGTTTGCTGATGCCATACACCGTTGTCGGGTCGAGCACGGCGGATTGGGGAACCAGTTGCCGCGGTGTTTGAGGCCCAAAGACCGCAATGGAACTGGGCCAAAAAACACGTTCAACCCACCCTTGTTTGGCCGCCTCCAACACATTCAGCAAGCTCTGCATGTTCAGATCCCAGGCCGCGATTGGTCGCTTTTCGCCTGTGGCACTTAGCATCGCAGCCAGGTGGTAAACGGAATGATATTTCCCCTCTTCAATGACCTTCGAAACAGAACCTTCATCCGTCGCGTCGAGGTGTAAGAAGCGACTTCGCATGACGTCCTCGTCCTGAGGCACACGAATGTCCGATATGTGCACATCATCAGCGCCGTATTCACGTTGCAAAGCAAGGGTCAATTCAATGCCCAATTGCCCAGCGGCTCCGATGACCAATGCATGCGCCATGAGCGAACGAAGTTAAGGTATGAGTATGCAATTTGATTCCGTGTTCGTTCCTTTCCACGCTTATTTTTGCGTCAATGTTGACAAATTCCAGACCAGGGGAAAGTGCTGAAGCGTTCGACTACGAATTGCCCGATTCGGCAATCGCTTTGCACCCGGTATCCCCAAGATCTGCAGCGCGCATGCTGGTGTGGAAACAAGGAGAAACGGATTGGTCTCAACATTTTCATGATCTCCCGAACGCAATACCCGCTGGGGCTCAAATCTGGGTCAATAACACCCGAGTCATCCGGGCGCGATTACTGCTTCAGAAGCCAACTGGTGGAAGGCTGGAGGTGTTTTTGCTCGAGCCGATGAACGCTTCAATGGAGCAAGCGCTTGCGGCTACGGAAGCAGTTGAATGGAAATGCATGGTCAAGGGCAGCAAGCGATGGTCTGCAGGAGAAGCGGCTTTGGAGGTGGAGGATGCACAAGGAAAATGGACCATTTCTGCCCAGCGCACTGGTGCAGACGAGGGCGTTCGATTCATCAAATTGGAATGGGGTTTTATCGCCTCGGATACCGGGCTACATCGGGAGGCGAGTTTCTCCGAATTGCTCGAAGCCTTGGGTAAGATGCCCCTCCCTCCGTATATGCGACGACCTGAAGAAAGAAGCGATGCGGCGGACTACCAGACGGTCTACGCTGAAGTTCCTGGTTCTGTTGCAGCGCCCACAGCGGGACTTCATTACGATGCTCAGTTGATGTCTGAGTTGAGCGCTAAAGCTTCCATCCATCAGGTTACGTTACATGTGGGTGCTGGCACCTTCAAACCGTTGGGAAGTGGAAGCGTTGCGGAGCACGCGATGCACGCGGAGCGCTGCTCAGTTACAAATGCGTCTGTTCATGCTCTGGCGACTGAAACATGCCATCGCGTTGCAACCGGCACCACAAGTTTGCGCACGTTGGAGAGCTTGTATTGGTTGGCGATCAAATGGAAGCAATCGGGTGAAAAGCCGTCGCGATTATCTCAGTGGGAGTGGTGTGAATCCTTGGCTGAGGCAGATCATGAGCTGAGCTGGACCATGGAGACGGCGATGCAATGGTGCCTCGCTGCTTTGGACGGGGACGATTGGGAGTTTGAAACCTCCATCATGATTGCACCGCCATACCGCATTCGTTCGGTGGACGCATTGATTACAAATTTTCACTTGCCCAATAGCACCCTCCTGTGCCTCGTGGCAGCGGCTGTGGGACCTCATTGGCGGGAATTGTATGCAGGGGCACTGGAACGGGATTTCCGTTTTCTCAGTTTCGGTGACGGCAGCTATTTGTGTTGGTAAGCAAAAAAAAAGCCCGCCGGGATGGGCGGGCTTTTTGATTCGTTTTCAGCGCTTAGTTTCGGTTGTCCTCCACGTTTGCGGCATCCAACATCGCATTCGACATGCGGATGGTCGCGGCGCCGCGCGCCCTTGAGATCAAGGTCGTCTGCTCCGAGAGGTAATCGTTCTTGGTCGCTGCTTCAGTCGACGAGGTCGGCGCGATCACCCATACACCGTTGTTTCCGATGATGGGGTTCGAAACGTTTCCTACGGGGATTGCAAAGGCCATGCCCACCACTTCGGGTTCAGCTTGAGAGCCAGCACCACTAATGGTTGGAAATTTCAAACTCACGTTTGAAGCTGTTGACACTTTCGCACCTACGGCCTCGGCGATTTCATCCAAAGAACCGGTAGTCATTTGGGCCGCGTACAAATCAGCTTTTGCTTCCTTAATGGCTCCCAATCGCATCTGCTCCTCGACGTATTCGAATTTGGGCTCACCTTTTTCTGTGATTCGGTCGAGATAGCCAACTACGTAATTTTTGTCGATCAGAATGGGGTTGGAAATTTCACCTTCTTCCGCTCCGTATGCCCAGCCAACTAATTCGGCAGCGTTACGCAATCCAGAAACGGATGTGGCCCCACGGACGACATCTGTTGCGATGTTGGTCGTGTATCCTGCATCGCCTGCTGCCTGCATGAACTCTTCGCGTGAAGTTGCTTGGATGGCGAATTCACTAGCAGCGCTGTAGGATTCGCGCGCTGTATTCGTCGAGGGCTCGATAGCTCGTTCAATCACCGCTACTTTGACACGCTCGATTGGCTTGGTGTGTTCCATTACCTCAATCAAGTGAACTCCAAAGTTCGTTTCAACAGCGCCGATGCTACCTGGCTTATTCTCAAAACAGAAATTTTCAAATGGCTTCACCATTCGGCCACGGGTAAAGAAATCATAAAAGCCACCATTGGACTTTGAACCGGGATCTTCACTGAAACGCTCCGCTAAGTCGTCAAAGGAACCGCCACGGCGCAATGCGCGCTTCAAGCTATCCGCACGACTCATCAACGCATCCATTTCTTCTCGGTCTTGTGGATTGTTCGCCTTCAATAGAATGTGACGGCAAGAAACGCTATCGGGCTCTGAGAAGAATTCCATGATGCGAGCCAATTTGTATGACTGCTTGCGCACATACGGACCTACGAAATCGCCTGGTTCCGAATCAAAGAATGTGGCTTCGTTGACATCCACTTCGACGTCACTTTCGCGCAGAACAGTGGCTGTAAAGGGAGCTTCATTCACCTGAGCTACAAAGGCACTGTCGCTGTCTTCCGTGTTTTCCCAAAGCGTTCGCACGCCGCTCAATTCATCTGCAAGGGCTTGCGCATCGGCTGGAGAAGCTTGCAATGGAATGCGAGCAAACGTGATGTTCCGACCGGCCTTTTGGGCGTACTCTGAATCACCTTTGTGGGCCTTGAAATAGGCGCGAACGTCTGAATCGGACACATTCACTTCACTGTCGTCGATGGCATTGAATGCCTTCATGACATAATTGAAGCTCACTTTTTTGTTCGCCCCGACGTAGTCGTATTTGCCCTCCAAGCTATTGGAGTAAATGCCGGAAGTGACCAAGTTGTCATACTTCTCCCGGACGCGCTTGGCTACAATCAATCGCTTGTAAGCCAAGAAATCGGAAACGCCGCGGTCCGTCGCCAGCATGGCGTCGAAATTTTGCTGCCAAAATCCCTTGGTCTCAACATTTGAGTAAAACGCTCGGTTCATGTATGGAGAAAAGGCTGTACCAAACAACATTTCTTCATACTCCTCGTCGCTCACCGTCAATCCCAAGGCGTCGAAATCATCCGCTAAAACGATGTTGGAAGTCAGATCACTCCAGACTTCTTCTGCGAGTTGGTCGCCGCTGAAACCCAATCGACGGCGCTCTTGCACCTCCATTTGGTATTGGGCGCCAGATATGGCAACGCCATTGACCTCGCCAACGTCACGGCTTCCGCCTTGACCAAAGAGTGCCATGACCGCGTCATAAGGAACTAAGAATCCCAACATTCCAATCCCAATCATCACGATCAGGAGGCCTTGTCGGTTTCGAATTTGTTGAATCATTGACATGGTAGTCGTGTCTTATTTTAAAGGTTTGCGAAGATAAGGGAAATCCCGAATCCACGTGCGCTTTGCCTGAAGGAGTCTTCCTTACGGGAAAAACTGAGGTGAGGTTTCAGAAATTTTCGTCTTCGAGAACGTGCAAAATGACCGTCTGAATTTTACTGCTACTGACCTCTTCAACTTCCAATTGGTATCCTTCCAAAGGCAATGAAAATCCAGATTCTGGAATTTCCTCTGCATGATGTAACAGCAGCCCGCCAAGGGTTTCGTATGCATCGTTCAAGGGCAATTGTAGTCCATAGCGTTCGTTTAGGTCTTCTACGTCTAGACGCGCGGAGAAACGCCAACTTCCATCATCCAATGCGACCTCGATGAGGTCTTCGTTGTCGTGTTCATCTTCGATGTCGCCAATGAGCTGTTCCATGATGTCTTCCATGGTCAAAATCCCAGACGTTCCGCCAAATTCGTCCACGACAATGGCCAGATGCCGCTTGCGTTGAATGAATCGTTTCAAAACGTCGTCTGCTGGCATGGGCTCAGGCACGACAAAAGTGGGGTGTAAAATGGTCTTGATGGACTCGGGATTCTTGAAGAGGTCTTTCGAATGGACGTAACCAATCGTCTGATCGATATCCTCGCGGTACACCACAATTTTACTCAGTCCGGTCGAGACGAATAAATCCTTGACCTCTTGCAGCGGGGTTCCCAAATCTACAGCGACCACCTCATTGCGCGGAATGAGACAGTCTCGAGCGAGCACTTTGTTGAAGACCAAAGCGTTTTGCATGATTTGAAGCTCATGTTCCAGTTCTTGCTCCGGTTCCATGCGCCCGCTCATCTCGCGGATGAAGTGATCCAAATCGGTCGCCCCCAGTTCTTCATCATTTTCATCTTTCCTGACGGATCGCCCAACAAGCCGGATGGAGAATTGGCTCAATCCCACAACGAACAGGCCAGGAAGTAAAAGGATGTAGTGGACAATGACCAATGGGAAAGCGAAAAACTTCAACCAAAAGTTGGAGTTGGTATGAAAGACCGCCTTTGGGATGAACTCAGCCAATACCAGAATGACTGCTGTGGTAGCCACTGTTTGCGTCGCCAAGACCAACAGCGGTTGCGTCGCTTCCGTCCAATCCCGCACCTGAAAGATGCCTTCGCTGATCAACGCTCCTGATTCAAGGCCGCAAAACACCAAGGCCAGGTTGTTTCCAACCAGCATGGTTGCGATGAAAAGCTTGGTCCGAGAAGCGAGGTGCAGCAGGATTTTACCGCGCAAATTGCTTTTGGCATCCAACTCCAGTTGCAGGCGGTTGGCCGACACGAAAGCAATCTCCATTCCAGAGAAGAAAGCAGAGGCCAGCAGGGAGATGCTGATAATTAACAGAGAACTCGAGGGGTCAGGATCCATGGTTTAGGGCTCCTTCAAATTTAGGCATTTTGGTTGCCATTTCCGCGTTCGAAGCGTTTGCGAAAGAATCGGCGAAAGCCATACCATGAGGCGGCAAGGGCTGGAAGCACCAGCGTTTGTTTTTGTTGATCCCAACCGTCACGCCAGATGAAATAGGCTGTGGCCACGCAACAGGCGAGGATGATCAATAGCCAGAAGCGCTCGGCCATCTTGTTGACGCGTACAATTTGATCAGGATTCATGCTGTAAACCTATAAATTTTCCGTGCCTTCTAAAACGATCTCTCCACGCGGCTTGAGAATCCGGTAGGTTTCGAACCGCGCATCTGACTCCAGCCCTTCTCCGTAAAGGACGCCGTCCGCTGTGCGTATCGTAACGGGTCGGTTCGTCCAGACCCGATTTGAATCCTCAGACCAAACGAGGTATTCCGTTTCCAAGACATCCCCTGCGAGGTTTTCCAAAACCACCCCATGCTTGGCAATCAACCGCAGATTTTTTTCATCCAGTGAAGCCCAGTCAGCCGTTAACTGCGCGGTGTGATTCGCTTCATTTCCTTCAATGAATAGCTTGAATCCGTTACGAACTTCAACGTAGTCTTCGGGTGAAGTGGCGTTGCCTTTTTCTTGCCTGCTCAATTCGCCAGCGTGCAATTCATGCAATATTTCTCCGCGCTCAGAGTACCGGAAAGTGCCGTTGATGACGACCTGTGCGGGGATGGACTCGTCGGCTTGCACACTGGAAATATCTGCATCCGCATTGGCGCAGGAGGCTAAAAAGAAAATCACCCCAACAACAGCCCAATTTGACTTGCCGTCGAGGTGATTCCCGTGAATTTTCATCGAATTCTTTCTCACTCGCAGCGTTAACGCACCCGAACGGTGGTGGACTCACCGGCGCACGGACATCCCGAGATGGACGGGATGGTGATGGCATCTCCGGTGCTTTTCCCCACAGCGAAAATTTCATCCACACTGGGGAATTGCTTCGAATTGGCGTTGAGCTTTTTCTGCGCTGTCGCCTTCAGTTCTTCATCTCCTCGGCTGATGGCCATGTTGTAGTAATCGCATGCCCGCAGGTAAGCCAGACGCGTTCCGAGTGATCCATCGTCGCAACTTTTCGCTCCGCCGGCAATGGCATCACCGATGAGCATGTAAGCCTCTGCACTTTCGCTATTGTTCGCGAGCACTTTCTGGGCGTAAGATCTAGCTGTGCTTGACTTGCCGAGGAAAGACGCGATTTTTCCGGCTTTCAGCAGGTACGATTCCCTTTCGGCGCATTCACCGCAAAGCTCAACGGCTTCTTCCATATAGGCCAAGGCTTCTGTGAAATTCTCAATTTTTGCTTGCTCGTTGCCAATGGCATACGCGGATGGGTGACCGGGCGCTGCCTTATGAACTTCCACAGCAACGGGGAGGTACAAATCGTTATCCGTACAATCTTTTTGATTGAGCAAGCGAAGTACTTTTTGCTTCAATTCGAAATTGGCCGAATCTGCCGCCACTTTTTCTGCCAAAACCGGCACCATGTCTTCACATTGGGCAATGGCGATGAAAACTTCATCCAAATTTCCTTTCGCTTTTCCGAAGTCCTCAATGGCGTCTGCGTCTCCTTCAGCATTGGCCGCTGCGATACCGGCTTCGACGTAATCTGAGAGCACGAGGTACTCTGTCAACATCTCTCCCAGCTTAGCTTTGGCTTGTGCGTCGTCTTCCATAGCCTTCATGGCATAAAAGGACGTCACATAGTAGGTGCTCAAGGTTGCTGGTGAAGATGCGGCACCCAGACAATCGATGCTCTCTTTGAACATGGCATTGGCCTCGGCTGCGCCTTCTTTTTTAAAGAGGCGGTAGTAGTCCGTGGCCTTGTACGCCAAAATGATGCAGGCATTGTTAGGCTTCTTGCTTGTGGCAGGAAAGATTTCCATTCGCTGATCGTAGAGAAGGAAAATGCTGTCCTGAATTGATTGAATGCGGGCAGGGTCTTCCGTTTTTTTCAATTGGTCCTTGAGAAAGCGAACTCCATCAGAATACATGCCTTCGCGCGCGGCTGGTGGACATACGTCGCACGCCTTTTTCCACTGAATGAACGCTTCGTCGTAGTTCTTCTGCTTCTTGTAGCTGACGTAAACGCTGATGGCCTCTTTGCACAGAATTTGCTGTTCTTCGGTATCGCCATATCGGTCTTGACCGATCGAAAAGAGGGGAGTGGCAAGCAAACATGCCAACAGGATATGGGTGGTCAATTTCATGGTAGTTGGTTTGTTGTCAGTCATATAATCGTGGAATCAGCCAATTGTTCTTGAAGAAGGGCATTAAAGACACGCCGACATGAACGCGCATGAAGCTTTCTTCCAATGCTCCGTCTTCTGTAATCCGTTCTCCAAGTTCCGTGCCGAAATGAAGGCGACTCAAAGAACGGCTTCCCACCATGGGCAGAGTAAAACCGCCGGTGAACGATTGCGTCAATACTTGAGACCCATTGATTTCATATGGCTGATATTGCTGCACAAGGCCGAATCGATAAGTTGCTTTGCCCCAAGTGGGGTTGCGGGTTTCGGGATTGCCCAAATTGAATTGCACCCCCATTCTGAACGATTCCGAACGGGTCCAATTCACATCATTGGATTGCATTTCTGGGGCAAAACCGGATGCAACTTCGTCCCAGCGGGATGTTTTGTACTCTACACCAGCCGAAAGGCGCATGCCGTCCGCTCGATCGAAATGCAAGCTGCTTCCAACACTCAGAGAACGCGGCATGCGCGCCCGAAAATCTTGTCGTGCGCTGTAAAACGCCGTGTCAAGGTTTACCGCAATGCCCCCTAGTGTTTGCGTGGTCTCGTCTAGTTTGCTGAGGCTGCTGTGGAGGTTGGTCTCTGGAGTGAAGGTCCCGCCCATTCTCAGAGAAAGACTGCGTTCGAAATCCTTGAGCTCATTGTAGCGCACGAATAGCAATTGATCGTAGATGATACCCGCGGTGGCGGTGATGCTTCGATGCTGCCCCGTGAATTTGCTGCGGTGATCGAGGAACGTCGGATCTAAGATGTCCACGGTGGACGTTCGGCTCACTTCCCCAAAAAGGTATTGAGTCTGAACCCCCAAATGCAGCGCACTGCTTTGAATTCGAATGCTATCATTCGGTCCTGTTTGGACCCATCGTGACCCTTTGAAAGCACGAGCCCAGCCAATGTTCAGGTTGTTCAGCCCTCCTTGACCTTCATACCGCTCTTGCACCGTTCCGATTCCCTCGTAATCACCGGTGCGCGAAATGGCATAGCCTGAATTGCTGTAGGGTGATAGTCCGAGAATTAGTGCATTTTTACCGGATTGCTTTTTCACAACGATGCCCATAGGACCTGGCGACCCGAAGGTGGCAGTCGCTGCATCGGCATCACCTTGCCTCATGGACATGCGGTTGCCCGTGCCCGAGCCTTGTAAGGTCGTTTGGCCTTGATAAGTCGCAGAAGCCGGGTTGTTGGGTTGAAATTGGTAACTGCTGATCATGGTGGTTTCCATGCCACCTAGACCAGCATATACTGGAGTGTTGATTTGCTCAATCAGTCCAAATCCGAAACGAGAGTACGGGGAAAATTCAGATTGTTGTGCCTGCAGGTTCCCAAAAAAGAGGAGCATCATGCCGCTCAGCACACCAATAGCCAGAAGAGCAGATTGAAAAGCTGCTTGTTTTTTAGGAGGCTGATTCATGAGAAATGATGCGATTGAGCAGGTAATGGTATCCAGTCCATGTGAGGTTTGGGTCGGCAAAAATCGTTAACTCGCTTCGGAGTTCCAAGAATTTCGCGTCTCCTCCCGTCAATGCAACGCGGATACCAGGGAATTCTGCGTTGAAAGCAGCGATTCGAGCGGCCAATTCTGCGTGCACTCCCCCAATGGCGCCCGCCAAAAGGGAAGATTCGGTGTCGCTACCTAAATGCAGGGCAACTCCAGCCGATGACCGCTCGCGCCAGTCTTCGGGATAAGGCAAACTGGCAGTTCCAGCATACATGGCGCGTAACCGGAGGTCAATACCCGGCGAAATGGATCCCCCTTGGAATTGGCCATCTTGGATGAAATCCACCGTGATACATGTGCCAGCGTCGATGACCAGCCAATTTGATTTCGCATCCAATGCAACGACCGCAGCGGCATTGGCGAGGCGATCCAACCCCAGCGTCGCTGGGCTGTCGTAAGCTGTCGTCCACGGGACATCCTCCGCGTTTTCAAGCTGAATGATTCGGGGACCGCTGGAGATTTGTTGGGCGTTTTCAATCCATTTCGACCACTGCTTGCTGATCTGCCCCGTCGCTGCAACCAACATCAAGGCGCTGGAATCCAATCGAGGGTTTTGATTGACCTCATTCAGTGCCTCCTCATCCGTCCAAATGGATGCAATGCTTTCATTCTCAAATTGAACCAATTTCACTCGAGAATTACCGAAATCAAGTATCCATGTGTTAGATGTCATGGAAGGGAAGTATTTCTTGTGGATTCCATTGAAGCGATTCAATCATGCGGACAATGTCTTGTTCCACATGGTCCAACGTTGGTTTCAAGCTGTCGGGGTTCGGGACATGATCAAAATACAAGCTGCCGCGGAGAAAATGACTTGTGCTATCCGTCGCGAAAAATTGCACCGAGCTAGCGACTGGACCTGAAAGCCGGTACATCAATCCACTCACTGCATGTTCCGGAAATTCAAAAGCTTGGGTCGTAATGCCGGTGGCCTTCATTTCATGAGTGAACACCATTTGATGCGCATCTTCGACGAGAGCGTTGAATTGGGTTCTGGACTCTAAGGGAATGTAGGTGCAATGCACTTTGGCGTTGAAACGAGGCATGGCGCAATTGAACCAACAAGGTGAACCATCCTTGGCCTTGCTCGTTTGTTTCTCGATGCGCTCAATCTTGCTGTATACTGGAACATCGAAGGAGAAACCACACGCATGTTGATAGGAAGCGAAATTGTGATCTGGAAATTCGATGCGATGATAGCCACGAGGTTTTGGAACTGGGGGTTCCGCACATCCAGAGCATCCCAGCACCAGGAACACGGTCCAAGTTAGGATGCGCGAGAATAGTCCCCATCTAATCATCATGGTTTACCGGGTGTTCAGGAAGGGTCAATTTCACGCGCAGCAGTTTGCGTGGAGTGGCGGCATCAATTTTCAAAGTGACGCCTTCGAAAACAATGCTCTCCCCGTTTCTCATGATGCGGCCCGCCTGCTCCGTGATGAATCCGCCTAAGGTGTCGCTTTCTCCTTTTGCCGCTTCCCATGCCTCGTCAGGAATGCTCAAAATGCGGTAAACATCAACCAGCGATGTTTTCGCTTCAATCACAAAAGTGCGTTCATCCAATCTGGAGTAGGCGATTTCCTCGGCATCAAATTCATCTGAAATCTCCCCGACAATCTCTTCCATGATGTCTTCCAAGGTGATAATGCCGCTCGTCCCGCCGTATTCATCCACCACAATTGCCAAATGCGTTTTCCGCTCCTGGAACTCGCGCATCAAGTCATCAATCTTCTTGTTTTCGGGCACATAATAAATCGGTCGAACCAGGTCCATCCATTTTACATCGGCCTCGCCCAAGTACGGAAGCAAGTCTTTGATGTGCAAAACCCCTAGGATTTCATCTTGTGAACTGCCATGGATAGGAATGCGTGAAAAGCCTGACTCCACAATTTGAGCCCGCAATTGCTCCCACGTCTCATCGGAACTCACCGATTCCATATCGGTTCTTGCCGTCATGATTTGTTTGGCATCCTTCGTTCCCAGTGCTACGATGCCTTCTAAAATCCGCTGCTCTTCATCTGTTCGCTCTTCATCGGCCGTGAGGTGCAATGCCTGCTCCAAGTCAGCAGCAGAAAGGTCAGTGTTGGGGATTTCGACCCGCTTTTCCACCCAATTTCCCAAGCGCACCAATGGTTTCCAAATCGGCGTTAACACTTGTCGTCCGACCAGCAACGGGCCAGACATGAATCGCGCAAATTGAACACGGTTACTCGTGGCATAAACCTTGGGCACCACCTCGCCGAAAAGCACAATGAGGAATGTCACGGCTCCAACGTGAAGGGTCCAGTAGATCCAAGCCTCCAGAGAATTTGCGGGGAACAAACGCTCCATAACCACAGTGGAGACCAAAATGATGATGATGTTTGTTAGGTTGTTCAGAACCAGGATGGTGGCCAACAAATGACGAGGTGCACGGTCCGCGTCTGGTTTCCGAATGAGTTGGATAACGCGTTCATCCGCAGGAGACGTTTCCGTTTCGCTGGCATCTTCCAAGTCAGACAAATCGGCTGGCGTCAGGCTGAAGAAAGCTACTTCAGATCCGGACACCAGAGCACTGATAATCAGCAGGACGCCAATAATTAACAAAGGTCCTAATGAGGTCAGGCCTTCAGCTAAGAAAAGGACAAACAGGGGGAGCTCCACGGAGAAATTAGGAGGTTAAAACGGCAAGTCACCAGCAGGATCTGCGGCGCTATTTGCTACTGCGGGCTTGGCTTCCTCGGGCACAGCATTGGTCGCGGGCCGCGAGGACCCATCAGGCCGATCCAACAATTGCATCACGTCGGCTACGATTTCAGTTGTGTAGCGCTTTTGACCTTGTTGGTCTTCCCATGAGCGCGTTTTGATTTTTCCTTCGATGTACACCTGCGACCCCTTTTTAAGGTATTTCTCAGCCGTTTCCGCCATTCCACGCCAAATCACGACATTATGCCATTCCGTCTGGGTGATGCGTTCACCGGAATTTCGATCCTTGTAAGTTTCCGAAGTCGCCATGGGAAATGAACAAACGGGAATGCCGTTTGGGGTGTAGCGCATTTCGGGGTCTTTGCCCAAGTTGCCTACGAGAATTGCTTTGTTGATGCCGGCCATGAATCAAAAGTAATTCAAGGCTGCTTAGCTTGTTGATTTTGTGGAGAGTGATTTTTCAAGATCGTGCCAAAATCTGTCAATCGCCCTCGGGATGGGTAGGTTTTGAGCGGCTTGCCAAGTGAACCATTCGCCAGATGCTGGCGGTATGGCTGTCGCCGCTTTCCATATCAAAAATCGGCAGTGTAGTCGCCGATGGCTCAAGACGTGAACAAATGATTGGCCCCATTGACCTTGATTTTCACAAGTACGAATCAGGTGTTGATCTGGAAGTGTTGCCGCTGCGGGAAATGCAGTGCCCTCCTCCGTCGAAGGAAACTCCCATAAGCCACCCCAAATCCCTGCCTGCGGTCGCTGCTTCATCCAAATATGATAACCATCGGTGACCACATGGAACGTCAAGGCGATATTCTCCACGCGAGTTTTGCCTGCCTTAATGGGGGGTGTAGGAGTTTGGCCGGGCGACGATTGTACAGATCGGCACGAATTTGAAAGCGGGCACGAGGAGCAATCGGGATTGCGGGGCCTACATACCAACGCCCCGAGTTCCATCAAGGCTTGATTGTGGTTGCCAGGCTCGGTGGGATGAATCCACGCTGAGGCAAAAGATTCAATGGGTTTCCGTCCAGAAGGGCGATCAATGGGTTCTGTAATGTCCAGATACCGACTCAATACCCTGAGTACATTTCCATCAATGGCCGCAACCGACTCATTGAAGCAAATGCTCGACACGGCTGCTGCCGTATACGGCCCTACACCAGGCAGGGCCTTCCACCCAACTGCAGTTTCAGGGAATACTCCGTTCATCTCATGTGTGATGACTTGAGCCGCTTTGTGCAAGTTCCGAGCTCGACTGTAATATCCGAGACCTTGCCATTGTTTCAATACTTCTTCGAGCGGTGCTTGCGCGAGGTCTTTGACAGTAGGCCATGTGTTCATGAAACGCTGCCAATAAGCCAAGCCTTGATCAATGCGCGTTTGCTGCATGATGATTTCACAAAGCCAAATGGCATAAGGCTCAGGGTTATTCCGCCATGGCAGGGCACGCTGGGCTGATTCGAACCATTCTAAAAGGGTTCTGCGCCCCTCAATCCATTCTTTTTTGGGAACAACAGACAAAATCTCTTCCATCACCTTTTTCGTTTTCAGCGGAATAGCCCTATTTTTGCACCCCTTTTTAGAAGGGCAAAACGAATTTTAACGAGACAAACCTACTAAGCAAGATGACCAAAGCGGATATCGTAAACAGGATTGCCGAGGAGACCGGTATGGAAAAACACGATGTACAATCGACTGTCGAGGCGTTCATGCGCTCAGTGCGCGACAGTTTGGAAGGAGGAGAAAATGTTTATTTGCGCGGATTTGGCAGCTTTGTCATCAAGACGCGTGCAGCGAAAACAGGTCGAAACATTTTGGCCAAGAAGTCCATTCAGATTCCTGCGCACAACATCCCTTCTTTCAAGCCTGCGAAAGAGTTTGTTGAAACGGTCAAAACGCAAGTCAAGGTCGACTAACCCCGCCCATGAATCGAAACTCAGGAATTGTCCTCACGATTGGACTCGGGGTCGTACTCGTTGCCGTTATCCTTTGGATGCCACGCAAGGGTGTTGACGCGCCTGAGACTCCAGCGATGGAGGCCATTTCAGGTGATGCTGATCCCGTCGAGTTAGCGGTTCAGAAAGTATCAGGGGAAAATCCCATGGAGGGCATTTTGGAATTGCGAGCGCTGGCGGAAGCAGAGGAACCCAATGTAGACGCAGTTGTTTGGTTGGGAATCTTCGGTGTTCAGAGTGGTCAATTTGACAAAGCCCGCGAACGATTCTCAGAAGCGCTTGCAATTGAACCAGCGCATACCGAAGCGACATGGCAATTGGCTCTGTTGGATATGGAAATGGGCGCATATGACCGCGCTGTGGTCGGATTTGAAGCGGTCATGGCCGCAGATTCAGCCTATGCAAATGGCTTGTTTTTTACGGCGCGATGCTACGAAGCCATGGGCAAGACGGACGCAGCACTGATTCGATACAACGAATACTTGCCTTACGCTCCTGACACGGTGGTTGCGAAACGTGTGCAAGACTTCATCACTAGATTAGAATCCGGCACAACTGTCGGAACAAACGAATAAATTACATCATCATGCCTAGCGGTAAAAAACGCAAGCGTCATAAAATGGCGACCCACAAGCGGAAGAAGAGATTGCGCAAAAATCGTCACAAGAAGAAGTGATCCATTGCTGGGGTGAGAGCCTCGGCAATTGGAATTGCTTCTTTGCGCTAATCCGATTCCTGCGTGAGCAAAGAATTGGTCATAAATTCCGTCTCGGGTGAGGTGGAAATCGCCTTGTTGGAAAGCGGTCAGCTCGTTGAGTTACACCGGGATCAAGGCAACAAGGGCTACGCGGTCGGCGACATCTTCGTCGGCCGGGTCAGGAAGGTATTGCCTAGTCTGAATGCCGCGTTTGTCGACGTTGGACACGACCGCGATGCTTTTCTGCATTACCTCGACCTAGGTCCATTTTACCGAACGCAACAACGCTATTTGAAGCGTTCGATGCAAGGCAAGCAACCGGTCCCCGACTTAGGAAACTTTAAGAAGGATCCAGAGATTGACAAGAAGGGCAAGATTAAGGATGAGGTGTCCGCATCTCAACTTGTCTTGGTACAGGTGGCGAAAGAGCCCATCAGCACCAAAGGACCGCGATTGACGGCGGAAGTGACCTTACCGGGCCGCTACATTGTTTTGGTGCCATTCAGTGACAAGGTGTCCTTGTCTGGAAGAATTAAATCAGAAGCAGAACGCAAGCGCTTGAGGCGTCTGATGCAAAGTATTCGCCCTCCTGGTTTCGGGATCATTGTGCGGACTGTTGCAGAGGAAAAAGGGGCTGCGGACTTGCATGCCGACTTAGAAGATTTGGTCTCGAGGTGGGGAGTATTGCACAAGAAATTGCGCAATGCAAAGCCGGGCAAACGCGTCCTTGGAGAGTTGAATAAAACCAATGCCGTTTTGCGTGATGTGCTCACATCGGATTGCACGAGCATCCGGGTAAACGATGCGCGTATTGCGGATGAGGTGAAGACCTATTTGCAAAGCATCGGGTCCAAGAAATCTGATATTGTCAAGGTTTCTCGTGATCGGGATTTGTTCAATACCCTTTCGATTCACCGCCAGATCAAGGCGACCTTTGGAAAGCAGGTCAATCTGCGCAGCGGAGCGTATCTGATTGTTGAGCAGACCGAAGCCATGCACGTGATAGACGTGAACAGTGGAGGACGAAAAGCGGGTGCAAAAGATCAAGAAGAAAACGCCTTCCAAACCAATCTAGAATGTTGCAAGGAGATTGCGCGCATTCTGCGATTGCGCGACATGGGAGGTATTATTTGTATCGACTTCATTGATATGGCCAAACGGGAGCACAATAAAGAGCTCACGATGGCCTTAAAGGAGGCAATGAAGGAGGACAAGGCCAAACACAACATCATCGCTCCGAGTCGGTTCGGCGTGGTGGAAATGACCCGGCAGCGGGTCAGGCCGGTTGCCGACGTCAAGACGTCCGAGCAATGCCCCACATGCCAAGGCACAGGCAGCGTTCAGGCATCCATTCTCATCACGGACACGATTGAATCTGCGATTCACCAGGCGGTTGAAAAGGATAAGCACAAGCGGCTCACTGTGATGTTGCATCCAATCATCGAAGCATACATCAAGCAAGGTTGGTGGAATAGCATTCACCGCCAATGGCAGCGTAACCTCGGCATCAAATTGCACGTGGAATCCAATTCCTCAATGGAAATTTTGGAATACCACCTCTACAATGAAGACGGCGTAGAGTTGGACTGATCAGGCGGACACCACCAATTCTTTTGGGTAGCAAACGAAAGATTTTGCCACTGTTCGCATGAGAATTTCTCGGCTCAACTGATCTGATGCATCTGCAAAATCCGAGATTTTCCCATCTTTAAACTGAATCTGGATGCCGCCAGCGGTGTACAAATTGTTCTCGATGCGATCATTGATGACAAAATACGCGGCTTCCTCATCGGGAATGTTCCATTGCTTGCTCACGCCCTTAACCAAGGCTGTAGTCTCCGCATCAGAGTACGCTTCCGGTCGAAGTTCGATGCGAAAGAGGTCCCGATGGATGATGCGTCGGCTGAATTCACGCAACACAAAATCCTCGTGGTGCTGCCAAACTTTCAAGGCACTTAAAATGTCGCTGTCGTCCAGCTCGCAGAACTGATCCAAGATTGCCTCATCCGCAAAAAACTTAGCACGATCCAACGATCCGTGAATGAAAACCCCCAATGCTGGAGAGGTGAAAAGTGCTGTCCCTTGAGCGGCGAGTTGTTTTGCGCGTTTCAACACGGCCATCAGCATGAACTCCGCGCACAATACGGTGCGGTGGAGGTAGACCTGCCAGTACATGAGCCGTCTGGCCATCAAGAATTTTTCGATGGAATAAATCCCCTTTTCCTCCACAACCAAAGCATTCTCGTTGACCGCCAACATCTTGATGATGCGCTCACTTCCGATTTTTCCCTCTGCCACTCCGGAATAAAAACTATCTCTGGCGAGGTAGTCCATTCGGTCCATGTCGAGTTGGGACGAAACCAACTGGTGTAAGAATTTCTTGGGGTGGTGGTCGTTGAAGATAGCGATGGCTGTGTCCAATGCTCCGTTGAAGTGATCATTCAGCCGGGCCATGATGAGCGTGCTGATGTCTTCGTGATGCACCCCTTTGACGATGCTGTGTTCCAATGCATGACTAAAGGGGCCGTGCCCGATGTCGTGAAGCAAAATGGCAGCACAAGCTCCCTCTGCCTCGGATTCGGTGATTTCGGTTCCCTTTGCCCGCAGCACAGCAATTGCTTCTTGCATTAAATGCAGGGCTCCAATCGCATGGTGGAATCGGTTGTGCACTGCGCCTGGATAGACCAAATGGGAAAGCCCCAATTGCGAAATCCGCCTCAGTCGCTGCACATAGGGATGGTCCATCAAATCAAAACTCAACGCGTGCTGAATCGTGATGAATCCGTAGACTGGATCATTCAGGATTTTATGTTTGTTGTGATTTGACATTGTCGTTATTCATATGATTTTCGACGTTCCTGCGTTGAATCCGGGTGCAAGTTAACGCGTGGCGTTGGGTAGCGCCGTATTTTTGATAGAACGAATTCGATATGCAGAGGAATCCACGCATTTTATGGGCAGACGACGAAATTGATTTGCTCAAGCCGCACTTGTTGTTTTTGGAAGGGAAAGGCTACCATGTTACCGCCGTGAATAGCGGTGTTGAGGCGTTGGAAAAGTTGCAAGTCGAGGTGTTTGATTTGGTCTTTTTGGATGAACAAATGCCTGGATTGAATGGGCTAGAGACGTTGCAGCGCATCAAAGATCAGCGGCCGCATCTTCCCGTGGTGATGATTACCAAAAGCGAGGAAGAACACATCATGGAGGAGGCCATTGGTTCGAAAATCAGCGATTACCTGATCAAACCGGTCAACCCGAACCAGATATTGTTGGCGATCAAGAAGAACTTGGATGAGCGGCGTTTGGTAAGTGAAAAGGCCATGTCGGATTATCAGCGGGAATTTCGCGAGATTTCCATGCAATTGATGGGTCGTTTGGATGCTGATGAATGGACCGCGATCTACCAACGTTTGGTGCACTGGAAGCTGGAATTGGAACAGTCCGAAGATGAGGGCATGCGCGACATTCTCGACATGCAATTCAAGGACGCGAACCGCCAGTTTGCCAAATTTTACGAGGACCATTACGCGGACTGGATGGCAGGACCGGGAGACGAAACACCCTTGCTATCGCACCGCTTGCTGCCCGAGCAATTGCCACGTGTATTATCGGAAGTAGCTGCGGATCAGCCGGTCTTTTTGGTGGTCATTGATAACCTGCGATTGGATCAGTGGAAAATGATTGAACCGCAATTGCTCAGTCGTTTCCGGGTGGAGCACAACGAAACATACTTTTCGATGCTTCCAACGGCTACGCAATATGCGCGGAATGCCCTTTTTGCGGGATTGTCACCTGCGGAAATCGCCAGGGTATATCCTAATTATTGGGTGGATGAAGATGCAGAAGGGAGCAAGAACAAATTCGAAGGTGAACTCTTTTCGGGGTTGTTGGATCGGCTCAATTTGGATGGAAAATCATCATATCACAAGGTGACCAACCTCGCTGCTGGCAAGAAGCTCGTGGATCAATTCCACCAGACAAAAGACAACCGAATTACGGCTGTCGTTTACAATTTCGTGGACATGTTGTCTCACGCGCGGACAGAGATGGAAGTATTGAAGGAGTTGGCCGAAGACGAAGCCGCATACCGCTCGTTGACGCTGTCATGGTTTGAGCACAGCGCACTGAAAGAGCTGTTGGGACGCATGGCGGATCAGGGAGCCCGCGTAATCATTACAACGGACCACGGTACCGTTAGGGTCAACAATCCGATTCGCGTCAAAGGCGAACGTTCAACCAACACCAACTTGCGCTACAAAGTGGGACGCAATTTGGGATACGAAGCATCGGAGGTTTTCGAGGTTCGTCAGCCTGAGGCTTTGGGGCTGCCACGCCCACAGGTGAGCAGCTCGTACATCTTCGCTCGGGAAGATGACTTTTTGGTTTATCCGAATAACTACAATCATTTTGCACAGAACTTCCGCGATACCTTTCAACACGGCGGCATCTCGTTGGAAGAAGTGATCATTCCTTGGGTGGAATTGGAACCGAGAAAATGAATTTGAAAGTTTGCTGGCAATCGGGAGCGTTTGACCTGGAAGGGTTGGGACTTGCGGCGGAGCGGCTGGCGCGTGAATTGGAACGTGTATTTGGCAGTCAAGTGGGTGAGGTGCCGCGTGGTGTGGTGGCGTTGCAAGGCGAGATGGGAGCAGGCAAGACCACGCTGGTTCAAGCCCTTTGCAATGTGTGGAAAATCGAAGAAGACGCGGTTAGTCCAACCTTTGGTTTGGTGCAATGCTACCGAAGGGATGAGCATCGAATCTACCATTTAGATTTGTACCGTTTGCGAGATGAATCTGAAGCTTGGGACTTGGGATTGACGGAGTATTTCGATGCAGATGCGCTCAATTTTGTTGAATGGCCCGAACAGGCACCTGGGCTGCTTCCGAACAATGCGGTATTGGTCCAAGTTCAGGTGAATGGGTTGCAGCACGATGGCCTTCGGGAGCTAATTCTTTCGCTTCCTGCATCAATGCAACATCGGATGTAGTATTTTGGGCATCAATGAGCGACTTGAGTAAACGAATCCAGTCCCTTGCACGAGAGGCGGCATTGCTTCCTCAAGAAGAAGTGCTGCAAATCTCGGAGCGAAACAGCGAGCTTGTCATCGGCATTCCCAAGGAGGAGAGCTTTCAAGAGAAACGAGTAGCGTTGGTTCCGGAAGCTGTGGCATTGCTTGTCGCCCGTGGGCACCAAGTACTCATTGAATCGGGGGCTGGTGACCAAGCACATTATTCGGATACGGATTACAGTGAATCAGGTGCGCGCATCGTTTACGATCGACGCCAGGTGTTTCAAACGGGCATGGTGATCAAGGTCGAACCGCCTACTCTTGAAGAAGTCGAGCTCATGGGTTTGCGCCAAACGTTGATCAGTGCTTTGCAATGGACGGTGCAGCCGAAAGGTTTGCTCGAGGCGTTGGTACAGAAAAAGACCACAGCGATTGCGTGGGATTTTCTCCAGAATGACAACGGCATTTTTCCCCTCGTTCGGGCAATGGGCGAGATCGCTGGAAATTCGGCGGTGTTGATTGCCGGCGAGTTGTTGGCAGGTCCCGAAGGGCGAGGTACGCTTTTTGGAGGGGTGTCGGGTGTTCGCCCGACGGAAGTGGTAATCATTGGCGCAGGCACCGTTGGTGAGTTTGCAGCACGTGCTGCGGTAGGATTGGGTGCAACGGTCAAAGTCTTCGATAACAGCCCCCACCGATTGATTCGCCTACAAAATGCCCTCGGGCAGCGCCTATGGACCTCTACGGTCCAACCCTCGGTCTTGCAAGAGGCCCTGAGGACGGCGGATGTGGCCATCGGCGCGATTCGCGGTTCAGGTCAACGTGCACCGCTCGTTGTGTCTGAGCCTATGGTGGCGGGCATGCGCCGCGGAACCGTCATCGTTGATGTGACCATCGACCGGGGCGGTTGTTTCGAAACGAGTCGGGTCACATCGCACGAACGGCCAACTTTTACGGAATTGGACGTGATCCACTACTGCGTACCCAACATGCCGTCACGCGTGAGCCGCACGGCCTCCAAAGCATTGAGCAATATTATGGCACCACTGCTTCTGGACTTCGCCGCGGATGGCGGGGTGGAGGCTTCGGTGAGACGAAATCACCTCGCTCGTTCAGGCGTTTACATATTCAATGGAAACGTCACCCACAGCGGATTGGCAGAGGAAGCGGGATTGCCTTTCAAAGATTTGGACTTGTTGCTTGCCACTTTCTGAAGTGAGTATCGTAGGCAGCATCAGTTTTTTGCTCGCTCTCCTGAAACGACTTTCTTGATTTCGTTCAATTTCATCAGGGCCTCCACGGGGGTGAGGTTGTTGATGTCAAGGCCCAGAATTTGCTCCCTGACCTGCTCAAGTACCGGATCGTCAAGTTGGAAAAAGCTCAATTGCACATCTGATAAACTGTGCGCAGGAGCAT